>Ga0247840_10000386_pt1 | contig 92641 bp, 81 predicted proteins | sample LaCruzMarch2015__FD_192404 | JGI IMG/M metagenome (GOLD analysis project Ga0247840, IMG submission 192404) | Freshwater microbial communities from meromictic Lake La Cruz, Castile-La Mancha, Spain - LaCruzMarch2015_17m | ecosystem: Environmental > Aquatic > Freshwater > Lake | place: Spain... | reverse complement strand
TATCATTTTTTTATTATATTATTATTTCAATTTTTATTTCATATTTATTAGGAAATATTATTATACTAACTATTTTTCTTTTACGCCCATAAATTGTAATATGCTTTGGTTTCCATTTTTTATATTATTTGTTTCACGAAGATATTTATCGAATAATAATATTTTGATTTCATTATTTTTTAGCTTTTCAATTTTTTCTTCAATTTTTTCTTTTTTTTCAAAATTTTTTATGTTGTTAATGTCTTTTTTTAATTGTTTAAGTTTTTCTTTTTTATTTTTTAATTCAAATATTTTTTCTATTACTAAAGCAAAAACTTGTTGAACTGGTTTCATTACTTGATTTGAAATATAAAATGAATAATTTATTTTTAATTTATTTTCTTTAATAAAAGTTGGTGTTTCAATTTTTTCTCCTTGTAATGCATTTATATTTTTTGTGTAAATATAAACAAAAGGTATTCTATCTCCAATACTTGGTTTATTTCCAGAATCTCTTGAAGCTATTCTATCTGCTAAAACTTTATGGGCTATTTGTTTTGGATTTTTATAATTTGAATTCAATGATTTTGATATAATTAATTTTTCAATGGGATATTTTTGATTAATTATATTATTTAAACAATTATCTAAAAAATCAACGGCTTTTAATATATCTTGTTCTTTCATTAAAATATCAATAATTCCTCCATATATATCTTTTACAATAGGTGCATTATCTCGTCTTTTTAGAACGATTCCCATTTCTTTTCTTTTGCATTTTGTTATGTCATGTTCATATAACATTCCAACATATCTTTTTTTTGATAATAAACAAAAAGGCATGAATGTTTTTTCATATTCAAAATCGTGAGGTTGTTTTAGAAATTTTGAAACTAAATGTGTTGCTTCTTGTGCTAAATCAATCGATAATTCTAATGCTTTATTTCCAATAATTTTTTCACCCTGTGGCGTTTCTAAATTAAATGAAAAGAAAACAGAATCAGTATTATGGACGACTATTTTTCCTATTCCTGCCGAAAAATGGTGATTATCTGTGGTTAAATCATAAACATAACCTTCATATGATATTTCAAACATTTTTTTTATAGCATTTGGATTCTTTTTTTGTTTTTTTGTTGCCGTTGCCATTGTCATTCTATAAATATTATTTTTATCTTTTCTTGTATTTATTGATGTATTAAATCCTAAACTATTACAAAGCCAAGTAATTTGTGCTGAACTTATTTGACTTTTTTGGTCTATTCTATTTAATCCTTTTTGTTTATCCCCATCAGCATCATACAATCCTTCATAAAATGATTTTCTTATATTTATATTTCCATTTAATATTTCATTTGGAATTATTTTTGATTTTTTATAATATAATTTATTTCTATAATAACTGACTAACTTAACTATTGAACCGTATTTTTTATTTCTTGGAGAGAGTTTATAAACACCTGAACTTTTTATTGTATCCATAAACACCCAATCATAATCTGGATAAACTTTTTTACATAATTCAATATATTTATTAATTAAATTTATATTAGCATTATTTAATCCCCAAGAAGACTTTTTTCCAGTTTTACATTGATAAGTTCCACAACTCCCATCCCCAAAAAAGAAACCCATTATTTTAGCTTCATCTTCTGTTATTTCATTGTTTGCTGTTATATCATCGAAAATTGGAACTTGGTGATGTAAAAGTTCATAACCTATATTTATATTTTTACTCGTTACTGCTTCTCCATCTTTTGAAATTAATGAATGGTCGTCTGTTACATCAACTAAACCTGTATGTGTTAATATTCTAATCATTTTTTTATGTTCCAAAAGTTTATGTCTTATTACTCTATATATTTTTGTCCATCCATTATCACTCCAAGTTTCAACTTCTTCATTTAAATTACATACTTCTTTATTTTCTCTACCTTCATCTTTACATTCAATCCATATTCCATTTCCATATTTATTTGAAAGTTCTTCTATTGTGCATATATCAAATACATTATTTTTACGAACATATATTGGTGTATAATTAGCTACACTATCTCCATAAACATATTCAGCTTTTGATTTTATTAAACCATATTTACTGTTAAATTCATAATCTCCATAACATTCTTCAACAACTTTTTTAGCGTATATTAATAATAATCTACCAATTGCAGTTGTTGAAGCAGCAACATCTTGTTCATAAAAAGTGCTTGTTTTTGCACCACATTGACCGTATAAAGAATTAGCAGTAATTTTATATGCAAGTTGTCTTTTATCGTAAACATTTTTCATAAAATCATCTGTTTGTAAAGGAATTAATTTTTTTGTTGATTTTCTTGCGGATAAAAGTTCTTCTAAAATAGAAGGCATAATTGCTTTATTTCCATTTGGATATTGTGCATATCTACATATTTTATATCCTGAAATAATTTTTTCAGCTTTTGCTTTTGGTGTTTTTCTTGTGTATTTATAAGTATCAAAACGAATATTTACATATTCATAATTTTCTAAATTATCGTAAATAAAATTTCCTTCTTCATCTTTTTCACCTATTTGTTTTATTAGATTACCCAATAAATCAAATTCATTTACCCAAACTTTACTTGATGGACATAAATTTTCACTAATCATTGATGAAGGATAAAGAGAACTAAAATCACCAACAGGAATTGGAGTATCTAAATATAAATTACATTTAGGTTCTAAAACAATTGCACCCTCAAATCCATCATCCATTGATCCTCTATTGATAACGGGCATTAAAACACCTTTTTCTCTGCATTTTTTAGCAACATAACTTGTAAGTTTTATTCCTTGACCTCTAAAAATAATAAAACTTATGGGAACACTACAAATACTTGCCATTTCAATTAAACCAGTAATTACATCAATTTTATTCAATAAATAATGCAATAAATTACAATCTTGAATACAATATTTTGCGATTGTAAATCTTGTTTTTGATGAAGAAAGAGGTCCATTTGTCATATTAAAAATGTCTTTGGGTGAAACATCATCTTTTGCTAAACACCATCTTATTTTTTTATTAAAATCTGGATTAACAATTCCATAAATAATAAAATAATTTTCTTGTTTATTTATTTCAATAACTTGTAATTTTTCTCCTTTATTATAATATTCAGTTGAAAATCCAATTTCTTCAAGATGAATAAATGAACCTTCTGTTAAACCGGTAAAATTAAAAGTATAAATTTTTGTGTTGTTATTTTCGTGATTAATATTTTTAATATAATCACCAATAAAATAACCAGAAACATAATCTAATTTATAAGAAGTAAGATTTTCTTCTCTTCTAAAATAATTGTATAAATCAATTTGTATTCTTCCGTTCATTTTTATATATTTTAATTCGTGAATTCCACTTGCTATTGTTATATTTAATTCTTCTAATTTATAACCAAAATCGTTTTTATTTTTATTCGCACAAATTTCATTTTTATTTCTTGAAAGTTTAAGAAAATCCTCTAAACAACCGCATTCTTCTGCACGATAAAACATAAATGTATAATCAAAACCAAATATATTATATCCAATAATAATATCAGGGTCTTCTTTTTGAATTAAATCAGTCCAAGCTAATAAAACTTCTTTTTCGGTATTATAACTTTCAATTTCAATATTTTTACTTAATATATCACAAGTATTTAAAACAATACAATGATTTAAATAAGGTTGAGAATCACCATAATTCATAAAAGTTGTTCCTATAAATGTAACCTTATCTCCTTCTAATTTGGGTAAATATTTTGTTAAAACATTGTTGAGTTCATTAATTTTATATTCTCTTTCTAAAAAATCGTCATTAATTAAATCAATAATTGTATTACCAATCCATTTTGGTTTATTTATTTTTTTTTGATTTAAATTTTCAAATTCATTGTTTTCTTCTTCGTCAACTTCATGATTTATTTTTTCAAAATAATCATGAATATTTAAAGTATTGTTATTATTTTCATTTGCTGTTTCTTCTTTAAAAATATAATTATTATTTATTAATTCATCAATATTTTTTTCCAAATTTTTAAATGAAATGTTTTTATTTTTTAAATAAACTAAATCAATATTCTCTATTTTTTTTTCATAACCAAAAGAAGATAAAATAATTTGTTTAAGAAATGTATTATTTATAGTCGTTTGATTAATAACATAATCAATTATATTTTGCGATAATTTTTTGTAACTTTTTTTTGGTATTGGAAAATCACCGTGAGAACTGCTTGCTTCAATATCAAAACTACATATTTTATATGGAACTCTTGTTTCTTTATTATTAATAGGTATTATACATTTATAGTCAACACTAAATTCATATAAACAATTTGTTTTTTTATCATTAATATTTATTAGTTTATCGATTGGAATATCAACCCATCCAGAAGGACTAATTTGTTTAATGTGGAAAAATCTCAATAAAGAAGGAATATTAGATTCATAAATATAAATATTTGTTCCATTATAAAGATAACCATTATTATTCAATTTTCTTTGTAAATATTTATCTGTAAAATACCATAAATTTTTTACTTTATTAAATGTTTGTATATTATTGAATGAAATAAATAAAAATTTATGTTTCATTCCTCCATCAAAACCGTATAATTTTTTTTTTTCAATAATTTCACATTTATAAAAACTATTTTTATATAAATTTCCAACTTTATTTTGTAAATGTTTTACGAATGATTTTTTTTTATTTTCATTCCAATTATTATCAACTTTTAAAAAGAAATAGGGTTTGAAATTAATAATATTTATTGATGCGGTATTTCTCATTTCATCCAATCCAAACATTTGAATAATAAAATGAGTATTTTCTAAATTTGAAAAATCAGTTGAACTTTCATTCATTTCTTCGTCTTCATCATCATTAATATTACAAACATTAAAATCAATTAAACGGATGCTTAAAAATTTTTTATTATTATTTGTGATTATTTCTTCCATTTTTTAAAAATTATTTTTGTTATATATAAAAATAATAGTTATATTTAATTCTTTTCAATTTTTTATAATATGATTATTATTTTTTAATCTTTTTATTTAGTTTTGGTTAAAAAATCCCAAAACATTTTGAAGTTTTATTTTTTTTTATTTTTTTTGTTTTATATTTCGTAAATATTTTCCTTTTTTTTGTTTTGTTTCCGCCATTTTGTTTATTATTTTTAAGGATAAATTCTTTTATAGATTGAGAATTTCGTTCACCATCATAAGAAACATAATTTTTAATATCATCATTTGTTAATAAATAAATAGAAGGAACACCAACAACAACAGGTAAATCAGTAAATAATTTAATTAAATTATCATATGTTTCACTTTCAATATCAATAACATTAATATTATTTTTATTTAAAAATGTATTATCATTCTTAAATTTATGCCATTCTGGCATAAAGTCTTTACAATGACCACAAGAATTTGAATAAACTAATAAAATAGTCTTATTATTCATATAATTATAGAATAATAAAATATAAAAAAGAATATATAACAAATATAATAAAATAACAATATTATATATGTTATTTTTATGTTTAATGATAATAATATTTTTTTTAGGATTATATTTTTATATAAAAAATTTTTTTAATAATGATAATGACAGCCTGCAAATGAATAATATAAAGGAAGGTTTTGAAACTGATTCAAATAAATTAAGATGTCCTAATTTATTAATTCAATACGGTTCAAGTTTTTATTTATTTAATAGTGAATTAAAAGAAGTTCCAGGTGTAAATCCAATTGTATTTAATAATTTGGAAGAATACAAAGAATTTTTAGATTGGCAAAGGTCAGTTGGTATCCGTTGTCCTGTTTTATATTTACAACAATCTTTTGATGCACAAAATAATCGTGTATATAAAGTAAGACCTTCAGTAACTGAATTAAAAGGTGGTTTACCGCCTATTCAATATCAAAAAAAATCATTATTAATAGATGCTTCAAGAGATGACTATCCATATAATACAAATTCTTTACCTGGAATTGATACTAAAAATCAAGATATAGGAAAAATAACACCTTTGGATGTTGAAAATGATTCAAATATGTATTCTTTAAATAATACAGATAATGCAATGAGTGATAATTGGAATCCTAAAATAGCACAAAAACATATTGAAGAAGGTGTTTATAAAGATAATGAGGTTAAAATAAGAATTTAACTTTTCATAGCATCTAAATATTTCATTGAATCATTTAATGCATCTTTACTTGCTTTAAGTGTTCCTAAATCATTAAGTAATTTAATAGTTTCAACTTGATTCAATGATGTGTTTAATGAAAAAATAATATCCAACATTATTAAATTAATATAATCTTCCATATTAATAATTATATTTTCATAATCAGTTCTATATTTTGATACGATTAATTTATCTGTTAATTTAACACTTAAAGATTTTATTGTTTCAGCAAAACTTTTAGCATTACCTGCATATCCATTTAAAATAGAATTATTTGAAGATGATGAAGATGTTTCTAATCCTTCTTTAAAATAAAACGATTGAATAAATATAATGGATACAAAAATTATGAGAATAATTATTCCTAATATTTTTAAAATATCTTCCATAATATTTAATTACAGAATATTATTATTATGATTATTATTTTTTATATTAAAAATTTATTTTTTATTAATATTTAAAAATTTTAAAATATTTTCAATACTTTTATTACTTATTTTTCTAATTTTATTTGTTTTTGTTGTGTAAGATAAATTATTTATAATATTTGGATTATCGTTTAAACAACATATTAATTTATTAATATTTCCATCAAAATTTTTTAATATTTCAAATGCAGTTATTTTATTAATTCCGGGTATTTGACATAACATTATTTCGGAAATGTTATTTGGAGTTATGTATGAACTTTTCTTTTTTGTTATCAATCCACAATATTCTTTTTCTTGTTGTTCCTTATCTTCATCTTCTTTATTATTTTGTTGTTCTTTATCTTCATGATCATTATTTTGTTGTTCCTTATCTTGATTATCATTATTTTGTTGTTCCTTATCTTGATTATCATTATTTTGTTGTTCCTTATCTTGATTATCATTATTTTGTTGTTCCTTATCTTGATTATCATTATTTTGTTGTTCCTTATCTTGATTATCATTATTTTGTTGTTGTTGTTGTTGCTTTTGTTGTTCGATATTTTCAACTTTTTGTTCTTCATTTTCATATATTTCATTTGGTGATAGCGAAGTATGTGATGAATAAAAAGGTTTTTTTTTATTATTTGAAGAATGTAATTTTAAACACATATTACAAATAATAAATGCAGTTTCATTTAAATTAACTGTTCTATAAACTGAAAACCCTTTATAATAATTTAATGAAAAAATAGATGAATGAATCATTTGTTTTTCTTTGAATTTATCAATTAACCCTTCAATTAAATAAATAATATTATGGTTTGGATGATTTAATTCATTTAAACGAAAACTTTGTTCGTCATATCTTTTATCTTTGATTGAAGAAACTAAATCATTTACTGTTTTTCTTTCAATAATTATTTTTTCTTGATTTAAATATTTAATAATTACATCACCAATATTTAAATTTTGAACGGTAAATTCAATATCCATAAATTTTTCATTAGTATTTTTTAATGATAAACAACTATCATATAATTTATTTTCTCTCATATCAAATATAATTTCCATAATACAAAATAATAACAGAATATTAAAAAAAGAGTGTAATATTTAATATTGTTAAATAATGATTAAAAATATATAAATATAAAATGTTAAATTATTAAAATAATGGAAGTCTTAAAAGATTTGTATGTTATTAATGATGAATATTATGATAAAATAATATGTGAAATAAATAATTATGGGAAAAATGTAAAATGTGAAGATTTAATTCAATTAAATGTGAGAGGATTATCATTAAAAGAATTTAGTGTAAATATACCATTTAAAGATTTATATAAACCTATACATTCATTTATTTATTTAATAATAAATAAAGATATTGAATTAAATTTTAATAATAACAAATCAATAAAATATAATTATCTGAAATCATTCCAAATAATGATAAATAATGAAAATGAAAAAACTTTATCAATCAATCATATTTTAATGAAACATAATTTTAATATTTTTAGTGATAAAATTATATTAAAATTTAATAATTTTTCAAATACAAATAATTTTAATAAAAGTAATTTAATGGCAATATGTCCGATATTAATGGAAAAAATAATTAATCCTTATATATGCGATACGTGCAATAATTGTTTTGAATTTACAAAACAATTAAAAAAAATAAAATTATGTCCTTTGTGTAGATGTAATTATTTTAATAAAAATATTAATAAAAAATTGTTTAAAAATAATTCGATAAATACAATAAATTTATATTTTTATGATTATTTAACGAAAAGCGAAATAATCATAATGATTTATAATTTAGAATTGTGGATGAATGATTATGATTTTTATATGCCAAATATAAAAAAAGAAACATTAAATAATATTTGGAATGATGTTTATTTTAAATATAAAGATTTAATATTAAAAGATTTAATTGAAATAATAAAATTTAAAATAAATAATATTTATATTATTTAAATTATACAGTAAATAAACATATGAGAGGATAAAATATAGCATAAAAACACCATAAAGAAGAAAATGTATTTGTTTTATTAGAAATAAAAGTAAATAAATAAATGGTAATAAATGAAAGTAATAAAAATGAAATACCATAATAGTTAAATAATTTCGTATTTTCTATTTTATCAATAAATAAAATTAAAAATATAATAAAAAAATAAAATAAATGAAAAATAATATTTAAATCGTTATTTTCTTTTCTTAAAAATTTAAAAGCACCCCATTCAAGACGGGAAATGTTAGGATACGATTTAGTGCAAATATTTTTTGTAAATAAATAATTAAATAAATATATAAAAAATAAAATGTATAAAAACATAGTAAATGATAAATAAAAATATAATAGATTAAATTTTATATTTGATAAATACAAATAAACACAACCAGTAATAGTGGGTTGTAAAAATAATAAAGTAATTATACTTAAAGAAAGATAATGATTAAAAAGATTACATTTATTATTTTTCCAAATAAAAAATTCAATACATTGCATAAAAGAAATTAAAAAACTAATAATAGAATTAATAATAAAATTTTTATTATTCTCTTTAATTCCTCGATAAAATAAAAAACTGGATAATCCAAAAGATATTAAAAAAATATAAAAAGATGTAATAGCATTGAAGCACATAAATTATATATATAAAAAAATATAAGAATACTGTGGAACAAAAGATAAAATATTATACTTGTATTTTTGGACTTTTTCTGAGAGTTTTTCCATATTTTTTTATTGCTTCTCTTGATAATTTTAGTGCTTTACTATTTTTTTTACAACCTTCTTCTAAAATATGATTATCGATAACGGAAGCTTTAGCACCAGTTATAGAAGAAGCAAGACGAGCTAAACCCCAACTTTCTGCTGTTTGATTTGGTCTTGAACCAGATGAAAAATAAGCACCTCTTCCTTTATTTACTATTTTTTCAAGAGCATTTTTACTACAACCTGTTTTTTTAATTAATTCATTATTATGTGATGAAATATTGTTTACATTATATAATTTTTTTGCATTAGTAATATGATTTGATTTTTTAGATTTAAAGGATTTTACTTTTTTTCTCGTATAATAATTATTTTGTTTATATAATTTTTTTGATTTTAAAATTTCTTTTTTATATTTTGTTTTATCTTTTTTAGTTAAACTTAAAGGTAAATAACGTATTGGTAATTTCATTTATATATTTCTATTATATTATTCTAAAAAAGAATATATGATAAAATAGAATAAATAAGAAATAAAATTTATCCTCCTCTGTGAGTTGCGTAATAAGAACTGCGACCATATTGCACAGGACGTAAAGTAGTTGGAAACCCACAAACTTGTCCGAAAGTTGTATTTACACCTCGTGAATAAAATAATCCACTTGAACTGTTATAATGATTAGCGATACCTTTTGATAATCCGCTTTTCTTAACACCACCACAAGTATTACCTCTATTAATAATTGAAGATTGATTTCTTGCTGATTTAGACGCACTCATAAGAACCATTTCTATTATAGATTAACAAAATATTATATTTTTAAAAAAAATAATAATTAAATTTTTAAAAAAAAATAATAATTAAATTTTTAATATTGTTAATAATAATAATTTCTAAATATTGAAAAAAGAATATAAAAATAAATAAATGTAATATAATACAATAGATAAATGATATCAAATTACGAAGAAGAAGAAGAAGAAGAAATAAAAAAAATGAATTATGATGACATAATTCAAACCGAAGAAGGTTTATTAATTTTTAATCCCTACAATTTTTTAAATGTAGAAATTAAAAAAGAAGATATTGAAAATATTTTGATTAATTATGGTTTACCCCCAATAATTAATAATATTGAATTATATAAGAGAGCATTTATTCATAGATCATATACTAAAAAACCAATTTTAGAGAATGAAAAACAAAAAATAAAAATAATGGAAAAACCAGAAAATTGTTTACAATTAAATAGTAAATCAAATGAAAGATTGGAATTTTTAGGAGATGGATTATTAGAATTAGTGACAAAATATTATTTATATCGTAGATTTCCAAAAGAAAATGAAGGATTTATGACTGAAAAAAAAATAAAAATAGTTAAAAATGAAGCAATAGGAAAAATTGCTTATGAAATGGGATTACATAAATGGTTTATATTATCACGTAATGCTGAAGAGAAAAAAACAAGAACAAATTTAAAAAAATTAGGATGTTTATTTGAATCATTTATAGGAGCTTTATTTTTAGATTTTAATAAAATAATTGTAAAAGATGATGAAGATTGGTTTAAAAATTTATTTGTATCAACAGGAATAGGTTTTCAAATGGTTCAAAAATTTATTGAAAATGTGTTTGAAAGTCATATTGATTGGATACAACTTTTAAATATTGATGATAATTATAAAAATATTTTACAAGTAAAAATTCAAAAAGAATTCAAAATAACACCACATTATTATGAAATAAAATATAATATTGATGAAGGATATCATATGATAGTATTTTTAGCATTAAATATTGATATACATAATTGTGATATTAACAATTATGTATTACTTAATCAATTAAAAAATTTTAAAAATATTAAAGAAGAATATAAAAAAAATGGACGTCTTTTAGTGATGTTAGGTTCAGGAAATCATAAAATTAAAAGAAAAGCAGAAATGGAGGCTTGTAGACAGGCTTTAATTATATTAGAAAATAACGAAAATGAATAATAATGAAAAAAATAACAAAGTATAATTCCAGAATAAAAATAATAAATTATAATATAGTATATATAATTGATGTCATCCGTATTAGATAAATTAAAAAGAAAATTAATGGTAAAACCCGAAGTTGAACCATATAAACCAATAAATATTAAATTATTTAATGATCAAAGAAAAATAGAATTAAATGAAGAAAAAGAAAATGTAGATGAAGAAGGTGAAGAAGATAAAAAAGGTAAAGTTGCAAAAAATAAAGAAAAAACAAAGTATAAAGAAGACGAAAAAAGAAAAATACAAATAAATGATAAAACAAATTTAAATTTAAACCGTGATGAATTAATGAATGAATTTAATAAAATAAGAAAAGAATTAAATGAAAATAAAAAAATTGGAATTACTTTGGATATACAAAAAGAAAAAGAAATGGCGAAAGAAGATAATAAGACTAAAAAAACAAAAACAAAAAAATCACAAATAACTAAATATAAAAAAAAAAAAATAATAATTGAAGAAGAAGAAGAAGAAGAAGAAGAAGAAGGTGATAAAAAAGTGAATATTCCAATTGTATTTGAAAATTTGAATGAAAAAATAACGGAATATGAAGGTGAAAAAGAAAATAAATTAGGTGAAGAAAAAGAAAATATGGAAGAAATAGAAATAGTAAAAAAAAAATCAAAAAAAGAAAAAAAAACAACAAAAAAAGATGATAATGAAAAAAAGATGGTAATGTTTGGTGTTGAAAATATTATCCAAATAGGAGATACACCAATTAAAGATAGAATAATAAAAAATCCATTACCAAATATTAAATTATCTTCTTATTTTTTAAATAATCGTAAATTTTTTATAAATTTTATAAATAAAATGTTTTTGGCGTATAGAGATGAAATGGAAAATGAAGAAAATATAGTAAGTTGTGATAATATTGGAAAAATATCAAATAATTTTTCATTATTAACGCATCAAAAATTAATTAAAGATTATTTGAATATATATACACCTTATCGTGGGTTATTATTATTTCATGGGTTAGGTTCCGGAAAAACTTGTAGTTCAATAGCAATTGCAGAAGGATTAAAAACAAGTAAAAAAATAATCGTAATGTTGCCTGCATCATTAAAACAAAATTACATAAAAGAATTGAAAAAATGTGGTGATTATTTATATAAAAGAAATCAATATTGGGAATGGATATCTATTGTAGAAAATCCACAAACATTATATACTTTATCGAATGTTTTAAATTTACCTATTGAATTTATCAAAACAAATAAAGGTGCATATTTAGTAAATATATCAAAAGCAAGTAATTATGATTTAATGAGTAATGAAGAAAAAAATAAAATAGAAAATCAAATTGATATGATGATAAAAAGTAAATATCAATTTATAAATTATAATGGCATAAGAAATAAAAATTTAAAGGATTTAACAAATAATTATAATGTGAATATATTTGATGACAGTGTTGTAATAATAGATGAATCTCATAATTTCATAAGTCGTATAGTAAATAAAATAGATAAGGAAAAAGAATTGGAACAAGATAATAAAGGAAATAAAAGTCGTCTTCCAATATCATTATCATTAAAATTTTATGAATTATTGATGAGTTCTAAAAATAGTAAAATTATAATGTTGTCAGGAACACCAATAATTAATTATCCAAATGAAATAGCAATTATGTATAATATTTTAAGAGGATATATAAAAACTTGGAGTATACCATTAGATATTGAAAATAAAATAAATGAAAATGAAATAAAAAATATCTTTCAACAAGAAAAATTATTGGATTATTTTGATTATGATATTTCAAAAAAAACAATACAAATTACAAGAAATCCTTTTGGATTTGAAAATAAATTCATTGCAGATAATAAATATTCAGGGGTTTCAAAATTTAAAAAAATAAAAAAGGATAATGTCATAGTTGAAGAAGAAAGAGGTATAATTAGTGATGAAGATTTTGAAAAAAAGATATTGGATATTTTAAAGCGAAATAATATTAATGTTTTTTACGGACAAATAAAAATAACGAATTATAAATGTTTACCTGATAATTTAAATAATTTCATAAGTTTATTTTCATTAAAAAAAGAAGAACAAAATAAAAAAGAAAAAGAAGAACAAATCACATTTAAAATGAATAATTCTGAGTTATTTAAAAAAAGAATAATGGGATTAACATCATATTTTAGGAGTGCACAAGAAGAATTATTACCAAAATACGATAAATTGGGAGATTTTCATGTTATTAAAGTTCCAATGAGTGATTATCAATTTCAAATTTATGAAGTTGCGAGACAAAAAGAAAGAAAACAAGAATTAGGTAAGAAAAAGAAAGTAAATTTAGATAATATATTTAAAGATGCATCATCAAATTCCTATAAAATCTTTTCAAGATTATTTTGCAATTTTGTTTTACCGATACCACCAGGAAGACCTATGCCAAAACAAGAAGAAGATATTATTGAAAAAATAGAGAAAGAAAAAATAAAAGAAAAAGTAGTTGAAAATGAAAATAAAGAAGAAATAATTATTGAAGATTATGAATTAGAAGGAGACCAAATATTAGAAGAAAATGGTGATGCAACATATAAAAATAGAATAAATGAAGTTTATTCATTTTTGAAAGAAAATTCATCTCAATATTTATCAATTGAAGGATTGAGTATATATAGTCCAAAATTTTTATATATGATTGAAAATATAAAAAGACCCGAGAATATTGGTTGTAATTTAATTTATAGTCAATTTAGAACATTAGAGGGTATTGGATTATTTATATTAACATTAGAAGCAAATGGATTTAAACAATTTAAAATTAAAAAAAATAATTTAGGAATTTGGGATTTAGATTTTGATGAAAATGATATAGGTAAACCAATGTTTGCTCTTTATACGGGAACAGAAAGTGAAATAGAAAAGGATATAATTAGAAATATATATAATGGAGATTGGTATAATGGCGATGTTCCACAAAACATTGTAGATAAATTAGTTCAAGTATTTCCAAATAATAATTATGGTGAAATAATTAAAATATTAATGATTACAGCATCAGGGTCAGAAGGAATAAATCTTAAAAATACAAGATTCGTTCATTTAATGGAATCATATTGGCATTCTGTTCGTCTAGAACAAGTCATTGGTAGAGCAAGAAGAATATGTAGTCATAATAAATTGGAAAAACAATTTCAAACGGTAGAAGTTTTTTTATATTTAATGACCTTTACGCCATTTCAATTACAAGGTGATAATGCAATAGAATTAAAATTAAAAGATTTAAGTAAATTAGATAAAAAAACCCCATTAACAACTGATGAAATGTTATTTGAAATATCAAACATAAAAGAAACATTTAATACTCAAATTATATCTGCAGTTAAAGAATCATCTATTGATTGTTCTGTATATAATAAATCAAATAATAAAGAAGGATTAACTTGTTTAAGTTTTTCAAATACTGATAATATATCTTATTCATATACTCCAAATATTCTTGAAGATATAAAAGATGAAATAATGAAAAAAAATATTAATATTGTTGAATTAAAAGGTAGAGAAATTATTATTAATGGTAAAAAATATATTTTAAATGATGAAACACAAGAAGTATATGATTATGAAAGTTATTTTAGAAAAAATCCAATTATTTTGGGAAAGTTAGAAAAAAAAGGAAATAAAATAGGATTTAAAAAACTTTAATTTTTTAATGCTTCGTAATTATTTTCTTCTTTTATTTTAATTTGGAATTCTTTTATTTTTTTGTCAAAATAATAATCTAATTGTTCTTGATATTCTTTTATTTTTTTATCAAAATAATAATCTAATTGTTCTTGATATTCTTTTATTTTTATTTCTTTAAACTTTGTTATTTCTTTTATTTCATATGTGATATTATCACATTTATCATTATCAAAATTATCAAAATTATCATTTAATTTAAATTTTTTTAATATTGAGTTTGATGTTTCATCCATCCAAGAAACGCGTTTTAAATTTTCATCATTAACATTTTCATTATAATTATTGTCATTGTCGTTATTTATAGTGTTAAGATTATTATCATTTAATTTAAATTTTTTTAATAATGAGTTAGATGTTTCGTCAAAAGTTTCAATATCTTCTAAAATATTAATATCTGTTGTTGATATTTTTATTTTTTGTTTATTTTCGTGCTCGCCAAAAAAATCCTGAGATTTTTTTAAGTCTTCTTCGTCAAAATATTGTATTTCTTGTTTGTATTCATTTTGTATTATTTTTTCAATTTCATTTTTTCTTTCCAAAATTAATTGATTTAAATCAATATTTTTTAAAGGTTTTTCATAAGTTTCATCTTTAAAATTTGGAGTTGGAGGAATAATAATATTTATTTCATTTTCAAATTCTTTTTGTTTGTTTTTTAATTTACTTGTGAATTCTTGTTTATTTTTTTCTTCAATGTGATTTCGTGTTTCATAAATATTATTTGTTAATGTATCCATAATAATAGGTTTATTTTTTTTTAATGTTTTGCTATTTCTTTCATTTATTTCAATATCATTATATAAAAACATCATAAAATTCTTATTTGTTTCAATTAAAGTTTTTTTTTCTTTATTGTTATCTTTATTATACGTTTGAATATTTTCCATAATAAAATTCTTTAATTCATTCAGTTTATTTTCATTTTTCTCCCTTACGATATATTGTATATTATTATAATTTAAATCATATAAAGTATCATATATTAATTTTATATTATTTGGATTTAAAAAATCTTTATTCATTATAATTGAATAAAGATATAATATTTAAATCTTTCTTTTTTATTTTTTATACTTCGTTATTTATTTAAACATAAATATAAATAACGAAATAAACAACTTATTTATTCTAATAATTTTATAGATCATAATTAAAAAAAATAGTTCTATATTTTTGAATTTCATTATCCTTAATTTTTTTTGTTTTAAAAAAATTTCCATCTTTTTTATTTTCCAACATGTTAATAATAAAAAATAAACTATAAATACCACATTCTGTATTTTTATATTGATGTTCGTTTGGATAATTTTGATTAAAATTTAAAAAAATAGGTGGATTTAAATTTTTACCTTGTTTTATAATAGCGTTAACAAAATTTAAAATTTCATTAGGTATTTTATTTCCAGCAGAATCAAAATAAAAAATTTCTTTCTTTAAAATATCAATAAATAAAGAAACCCAATGAGAACCGCCTTTATAATGGGGGTCTAAATTAAATATTATTCCAATTTTATTGATATTTTTTTGAATTTTTTCATTTAAATTAAAATTACACATTTTATTACAAACACAATTTTTTTGATTATATTTATAATTAAAATCAATTGGAGTTGGACCAATAAATTCAAAATTTTTATAAGCATTTTCATAATGTTTTAAAACGTTATTAATGTCAATATTTGAAAGCCATTCATTTGGATTTTTTTTCCAACTTTCAGGAATAGAAGGTAAAAATGAATTGTTTAAACTTTCAATTAAAACAATATTTTCTTTAATAAAATCTTGTTTTAACCAACACGATTCTTTATTGCATAAATCTTCCATATTTTTTTTTAATTTAATCCAAATTTTTAAAGGATTTTTCTCTGTTATTTTATTATTTTTATTTTTTTTATTCCATAAATTTTTTAATATTAAAATGTTTGAATTAGTATAACAAGAAAAATTATTTATTTCTTTTTTATTTAAATTGGGAGAACAATTTAAATTTTTAAATGTTTTTGATTTACTATTTTTATTTTCTTTATTTATTCTTTTTTTTGTTTTTTTATTGTTTGACATTCTCGTTATTTTTGTGACCATAATATATTATATTATTATTATAATTCGTTTGATTATTTTTATTTTTTATGCTTGTTTATTATTTTTTGATAATCCTTTATTTTTTAATAAAGGATTTTTAATATTTGCAATTCTTTTTTTTGGTATTATTATTGAATTTATTTCTTCATTATTTTTATTTTTTTCTTTATTTATTATTAATACAAAATTATCCAAATTAAAATTTTTGTTATTTTTATATTTTGTATAATTTAAATTTTTTATTTCATTATTCTTATTATTTTGAATTTCATTAATATCATTTGTTTCATTAATATCATTTATTTCATTAATATCATTTATTTCATTGATATCAATAATATCATTATCATTTTTATAATTATCAAAATCAAAATTAAAATCCTTATAATCATCTTGATAAATATCATTTTTATCAATCATTTTGAAATCTTGAATTAAAAGTTTAATAAAACTATTAAAAGCAAAAATGATATCATTATTTATATTTTCTGGTTCATCATTTTCTAATATTTTTGTTGAAATATTTAATATTCTTTTTTTGTAAAATTTTTTATCTTTTTTTGAAATTGTTAAATGTTTCATCTTTTCTTTTTTTAAAAGAAAAGTTTTATTTTGAAATAAATAATCTTCATTGATTTGTTTCATTTTTTCTTCCATTTTTTATATATTTATATTTTATATTTTCGCATAAAAACCCCAAGATTTTTTAAAAGTCTTAATTTGGAATTTCTTTCATTTGAATTCTGGTATTATTATAAAATAATTGATAACCTAAATTATCAATATTTGGATTAAAAGGTTGAAAAATTTCATTTTTAAACAAATTTTTATGTGGATTATATATATTATTATTTTCTTCAAATTTATAAAAATATAAATCACTATTTGAATTTGGCATAAAAATATGATTTCCTCCTTTGGTTAATCCATAATTTTGATTTCTTAATTCCGATTCAAGATTAATATAATTACACCAATTTGGAGATTGTTTATTTGCTGGATTAAATGTTATATTTGAATTAAAAGTTGAATATTGTTCCAATGGAACATTGCTTTCTTTTCTTTGATTTAAACAAGGATATATTTGATATTTAGTAGATACAGGATGAATACTTAAATAAGGTTGAATATTTGTTGAAGGTATATTTCTTTTTGAAATTTCCAAATTTATATGATTTGATAATTCTTTTTTACTATTTTCATTCATATTTAATAATATAATATATTAAAAAAAAATATATATTTAATAAAAAAGCAATGACAAGTATATTTTGTTTAATAAATAATGATAATGTTTCTTTCAATATTTCAAATCTTTTATTAAATCAAGAAAGTATAAAAAAAACAAATAAATATTTGAATGATGAAAATAAGAATGACAATGAAAATGAAAATAATAATGATAATGATAGTGATAATGATAATGATAATGATAATGAAATGCAAATAAAAAAATATTATAAATTAGATATTGTAAAAACAAATAAAAATTTTATTTCAATAAATAATATTGATTTAATTTTTAATGGTATTATTTATAATAGTGAAAAATTATTTGAAATATTAAATATTAAACCACAAACAATGATGAATTTTGAAATTATAATTCATATCTATTTAAATTTTGGAATAGAAGAAACATTAAAATTGATAAATGGTGATTTTTCTTTTATATTAATTGATAATCAAATAAATGTTTTAAAAACAAAATGCAAAATATTTATTTCAAGGGATATTTTTGGATTAAATCCACTTTATTATTTAAAATCAACGAATTATAAAAAAACAAATAATGATATTTATGCATTTAGTTCAGATATCAATTTATTGGAAAAAATAATGAAGTTTAAAAATAAAAATTATTTAATAAAAGAATATCCACCAGCAAGATATTCATATTTTGAATTAGATATAAAAGCATTAAGTTATTGGGAAATCATAAAAGAAAATGAATATTATTATATTCCAAATAGTTTATATATTCAAAATAATTATTATGATAATGATTTTGATAATCATAAAAGATTAAATAATTATTTAATTAGTTCAATTAAAAATAGAATTATTTTTACAAATGAAAATAATTGTGCTTTTATTATTTCATTAAATAAATATGATATTTTTTTATTTCATTATTTTGTGAAAAATAAAATAATTATGAAATATTATTTAATGTATTATTTAGATGATGACAATAAAGATACCGCAAAGTATGAAAAAGAAAAATCAAATTTGGATGAAATAAATAAAATATGTTGTGATTTTAATGTAAAATATGAAAAAATAGATATACTGTTAACGAGTGATTATTTTTTTTTAAAAAAAGTTTCAAATAAAAATAAAAGAATTAAATATATATATTCAAGTTTAGGGGCAAAAGAATTGTTTGATAATCAATCGATAACGAAGTATGCGAATGAAAGCGATAAAAAAAATATTTTATACGATCATAAAAATAGAAAAGAACAAATAATGAATATATCAAAAACAAATGATTATCATTTATTTTATAATTGTATGAAACTATTAAATATAAGTATAATAACACCTTTTTTAGATAAAAATTTTATTGATTTTTATTTATCATCCTGTTATTATTTAAATATAAATTTAAATTCATTGATTTGTTGATGACAAAATATTATTAAAATATTTGATATTATTAATGAGTCAAATTTATAAATATAATTATTATTTTTTTAATTTATTGATTACAATAATTTGGATAATAACATTTATAACATTATTAGGTATAAATTTAGTTAATGAAAAATATATAAATAATATAACTTTTTTTATTCATATTTATATTTGTCTTTTTTTAATTATTCGTTTTAATCCAATTTATACATTTGGTGATAATGAATTTACAATATTGGATAGAAAAATCGCTTTTTCTTCTGCATTAACTATTCTTACAACTCAAACAAATATAATTAATTTTATTAGTAATTTAATTAAAAATACTTTAATAAGAGTTAATCAATAAAATATTTTTTTTTCTTTCTTGTTTTTGAAAATTTTATATATATTTTTTTTTTTATTTTTGTAAAATTATTATTATTATATTTATCATTAAAAAAATTTTTTAGATAATTCATTAATTCGTTATATGTTATTGAATAATATAAATCTTTGTCGTTTATTGTTTTGTTTATGTTATCAAAAATTAAGTTTTTTTGAAGGTTAATCATAATGTTTGGGTTTGATAAATTAATATTTAAAATATTTTTAAAATAATTATTATCAATAAAACGAATATATAATTCATTTGAATTATAATTGTAAATATATTTTTCAATATTAACATAAAAAACATTCGGTTTATTCATTTTATTAAAATAAATATCATCAATAAAAAAAAAATCATCATCTTCAAGACTAATATGATTTTTGTAGCAGGAACTACAATTTATTAAATCTTTGAAAGATTTTAAATTTGTTTTTCTGCATTTTTCATAAATAATTCCATTAATTTTATAAGCATTGATAATAACATCAAAAAAAAATGGATAATTTATTTTATATTCTAAATAATTTTTAATATAATTTACCCATAAAGAACCACATTGATTATTTGTATATATAATTACACTTTTACATTGATTTTTTATTTTTTTATTTTTTATGTAATTTAAAATTTTAAAAATATAAGGACGAAATATTTCAGGATATAAATTTAAAAAAATATTAAAATCCATTTGGTTAAAATAATATTCAATAAAATATTCATTAATATTAGACCAAAAAATATAAATTTGTTTTGCATAAATAATTGTTTCGTCCATATCAAATATTATTATTTTTCCTCTTTTTTTAACATTATTCATAATAATAAAACATAAAATAAAACATAAAATAAAATTTATTTTATGTTTTGCAAATTTATATTTATGTAATTTTCATTATCATTATCGTTATCATTATCGTTATCACTATCATTATTATTCGCCATTCTTATTTAAATATTATTTATTTTCTTGTAAATTATTTAAACCATAATGATATTCATACCAATTTTTAGGTGGTTCCTTTGTTTTTCCAAAATATGGATAAGCAAATTTTTTTTCAATCATTAATTCATTAATATTTTCATTGTTTTTTGTATAAACATTTGCAACAATTCTTCCATATTTATCTTTTTTTAAATTTTTTAAAAAAACAATTTCATTTAATATTAAATTGGTTAAAAAATCTTTTGCCAAATTAGCAATTTTTCTATCTTCAATATTTTTAGATTTCATTTCTGGCGTATCAATACCAAATAAACGAATATGAAATCTATATATTTGATTACTTTCTTTCATTTGTGATTCATAAGGAATTTTACAAGCGATACAAATTGTATCTCCATCTGTTACTTTAATTACTTTACCCGAAACAATAGCAGGTATAAATTCAATTGTATTTTTCCAATTAATATCAGTAAGTTCTTCATTATTATTATAGTTCGTTAATTCCATTTTTATATATGTATAATTATTTTTATAAATGATTTTAATATTAAATATTTAAATATTGAAGTGTTTGTAAAATAATATTTTCTTGATTTGTTATTTTTTTAAAAATATGTATTTCGTTGAAATTAATTGTAAAATTTTTTGAATATAGTCCTTTAATAATTAAATTAATATTATTTTTTTTTCCAATATTTATTTCTTTTAAAAACCCTCCTTTATTTAATAAATCATTTTTATAATTATCATTATTATTAATATCATAATAATCAAGATTATCATTTAACCATCTTATATAGTTCCCTGTTTTCAATTTATCAATAGTATCAATATATATGTAATTTTTTAATTGATTATTTAATTTAATGATTATATTTTCATTTGTAATATTTAAAAAATGAAATAATTTAAATTTATGATTTTGTATTTTTTTAAAAGTTAAATGTATGATTTCATCATTTTTATCATTTTCTAATGCTTTATTTAAAAGTTCTATATCAATATTATTATTATCATCATTATTATCATTATTATCATTATTATCATTATAATTATTCATTTGTATTTATGGTTGATTGACTATTTTATATTATTATTAAGTAAATAATAATATAATAATAATAAACATGAAACAATTAAATATTATTGTAATTAGAAACTACTACCAAAATTTCCTCCAAGAAAAGAATTAGCAGGTTCAATAAATCCCTCATTAGAAATATTTCCCGGTGTATCTGCATTTATCAAAGGCGTTGGATTTTTTTGATACATTGAATTATAATCAGGATAATTTTGTTGTAAAGTTGGTGAATTAACAGGATTAGTTGGAAGTTCATTTATTAAACTTGTTCCATTTGATGATGACAATTGTTGTGATGTATTTGATGAATTATTTTGAAAAGTCGTATCATTAAATATTTGATTTTGTGAATAAGAAGATGATAAAGGTTGTGAAACTTTAATTTGTGTTTGATTATTTTGTTGTTGTGGAATATTATTTTCGGATGTTCCATTCCATAAATCACTAAATCTACTAAATAAAATATTTATTTTTGTATTTAATGGATTATCTGTTGATATTAAAGAAAATATAACAGGAATTATTGAAGCTACAATAAACATTTCGGGATATTTTTTTCCCGAAAAAGTGGAAATATTCATAATAATATGTTGTATAAAATAAAAACCAATAAATAAAACATTTAATTGTAATATTATTTCAAGTAATAATTCAATAGTTGTTTTTGTATTATTAACATCAGGAGAATATTTTTCAATAAATTTGGATAATAGTATAATTGGAATAATTGAAAATAAAATAAATTGGAATATATTAATTAAATTATATTTCATATCTTCATCAAATGTAAATATTTTATTTAACATATTATCTTTTGTTGAATTTTCAATAGTTTCCATATGAATTAATAAAAGAAATAAAAAAAAAAATTTTAATTATTGTTTTAATTTAATTTATTATTCGGTCATCATTATCTTTATGATAAAAAAACTATTTAAAAAAACATAGATAAAATAATGTATATTTAAATGCAAAGACAAAGGCGAATGAATAATCCACAAACACCGTCATCACAACAAAATCAACAACCAAGAGGACCAATAACATCAATAAAAAGTCAATCCTCCTTTACAAATCAACAAAAACCATCATCAACACAGTTGTTTCAACAACAACAGCAACAGCAAATATTTCAACAACACCAACAACAACCAATACAGATGTTATCTCCACAACAACAACAAATATATCAACAACAACAACCAATACAAATGATATCTCCACAACAACAACAACAACAAATATATCAACAACAACAACCAATACAAATGATATCTCCACAACAACAACAACAACAACAACAACAAATGTATCAACAACAACCTCAAATGTCTGTTGGTGATATGGTGAATGAACCAACAAGTTTTATTCAAGGTTCAAAAATGAGTTTACAAAATGCGATTACATTAATAACATTAAGATTAGGTAAAATTGAAACTTTTATTCAAAAATTACAAATGAATAATATTTTTGAAAAGTTAAATATAAATGATAATAATGATATTAATTATCAAAATGACGAGATGATGAATAAAATATTGGAAAAATTAGGAAATAATGAAATGGAAATTAATAAAATAAACAATGAAAAAATAAATATAATTGAAGAAGAAATGCAAAATATTACAAATAATTTGAATGATTTAAAAAATGTATTTTTACATCAAGAAACAATAATAAATGAAGAAAGTGTTGAAACGGCGAATGAAACAATTATTGGAAATGTAAAGCAAGAATTACTTCAAGATGATAAAGAATATTTAGAAGAAGATTTAAGAGACAATAAAGAAAATGTATAAATAAAAATGAAATAAAAGGAATTAAAATTTATAATTATTATCATATGAAAATAATTATAAATGAAATAAATAAAATAAATGTATTTATATCATTGTGTAATTTATTAAAAAAATCAACTTCAATATTGAAATTTAATTTTAATAAAGAATATCTTTACATTCAAGGTATGGATAAAGGAATGATATGTCTTTATGATGTTAAATTGTATTCATCTTGGTTTTATTATTATGAAATATCTACGAATAAAGATGAAAATATAACAATCGACTTGAATACTTTTTCATCTGTTTTATCTTTATACAAAGAAGGGAATGAAATTATAATATTTTATGATCATAATTATGATGAAGAATTAAATATTCATTTTGAAAAAGATAATTCAAATAAAAATTTTATTATTCCATTGATAAATTATGAAAATGATATATTAAAACTTCCTGAATCAATTTATAATGTTGAAATAACTATTGAAAGTAAAAAAATAGTAGAATTAACAAATCAATTATTATTATTTGGTGATGATTTAAATATTGAATGTTTAGATGAAAAAATATGTTTCAATACTTTGGGTGAAAAAGGAAAAATGAAATCTTTTATTCATTATGATAATTTAAAAGATTACAGTATAAATTTAGATGATGATATCAAAGCAACATTTAGTTTAATTATTTTAAATAAAATATGTTTAACGACATATTTAAGTGAATTTTTAATAATATCAATTAGTGATGAAATACCGATGAAATTAACCTATCCTATTTCATATTTATCTAATGAAATAGAAAGTTATGTTAGTTTTTATATTGCACCTAAAATAAGTGAAAATGAAGTTTAATGATATAATGAAAATCGTATTAGTAAAAAACCATTAATTTTATTAATTCATAATATTAATATTTAATATGTCAAAAATAATTATATCTTTTTTTATTTTTTGTTTAATATTATTTTTATACATTCATATTTGTTATCATTTAAAAAAATCAAATGAATTAGAAATTTATGAATTAGATACAATTTACAAGGATAAAATTGAAGAAATATGCAATTTAAGACAACCTGTTGTGTTTGATATAAGTGAATATTGCGAAAAATTAATTGAAACAACAAATAAAAATTATATTGATAAAAATTATTCTGTATTTAACATTAATATTAGAAATATAAAAGAAGAAAATGATGATGCAGAAATGTATTTACCTTTTTCAATCAATTTAGCGAATAAATTATTTGAAGAAGATAATGATAAAAAATATATAACTGAAAATAATTTTGATTTTTTAAAAGAAACAGGAATAATAAAAAATATTCAATATAGTGATTTTATTTTTCGTCCTCCTCTCGTTTCAAATTGTAATTATGATTATTTATATTCATCAAAAAATAGCAATACACCTTTTAGATATGAAGTGAATTACAGAAATTATTTCGTAATAACTCAAGGAAGTGTTAAAATAAAATTATCACCACCTAAAAGTATAAAATATTTACATGTTATAAATGATTATGAAAATTTTGAATTTAAAACATTTATTAATCCTTGGGATGTTAAACCAGAACATTTAAATGATTTTAATAAAATTAAATGTCTTGAAGTATCATTAACACAAGGAAAATGTATTCATGTTCCTCCTTATTGGTTTTATTCTTTTCAGATGAATAATACTTCAAGTATAATTTCTTTAAAATATAGAACTTATATGAATAATTTAACTATTTCGCCTGAAATAGTAATGTCTTTTTTACAAAATAAAAATATAACGAGAAATTATGTAAAAAAATTAAATTCAAATGTTTCGATTGAATTTGATAATATTGACAATAATATTGACAATAATATTGACAACAATATTGACAAGAATATAAATGATGAAATTAATAAGGATATTAACAAGGATATTAACGAGGATATTAAAAAGAATATTAACGAGAATAATAATATAACCCTAAATACATTAAATGCTTCAACAACATCTATTTTTGATTTACCCAAAATTTTTTGATTAAATTTATAAAATAAAAAATTGAATATTAATAATATAATTTATTCTTAAACATAAAACAAATGGAAAATAAAACGGAAAATAAAACGGAAAATAATATGGAAAATAAAATAAATGAAAAAAGCATAAAAAAAACATTATTAAATGAAGACTTATTAAATAAAATAATAAATGACGATTCAGCATCAGCACTTAAAAATATTATGGATGATAGTATTGATTTAACAATTACAAGTCCACCATATGATAATATTCGTGATTATAATGGATTTAATTTTAATGATGAAACATTATATATTATTATTTTAGAATTATTTAGAATTACAAAAAAAGGTGGTATTGTTGTTTGGATTGTTGGTGATTCAACAATAAATGGAAGTGAAAGCGGTAATTCATTTCGCCAAGCTCTTAAATTTATGGATTGTGGTTTTAAATTACACGATACGATGATTTATCAAAAAAACACTTCATCATTTCCTGCAAAGCGTGAAGGTAAAAGGTATACTCAAATTTTTGAATATATGTTTGTTTTTTCAAAAGGAAAAATAAATACAGCCCATTTAATTTGCGATAAACCCAATAAATGGGCGGGACATACAAATTGGGGAAAAAATACAAACCGTTTAAAAAATGGAGAATTAAAAGAAACAAGTGATATTAAACCTGTTCCTGATTTTTCTCCCAGAAATAATATTTGGACTTACAATATAGGTAAAGGATTCAATTCAAGTGATAAAGAAAGTCATAATCATCCAGCAATATTTCCTGAAAAATTAGCAGAAGACCATATATTGAGCTGGAGTAATGAAGGGGATGTTGTTTTGGACCCTTTTTGTGGTTCTGGAACCACTTGTAAAATGGCAAAAAAAAATAATAGATATTTTATTGGTATAGAAATAAGTAAAGAATATTGTATTTTATCGCAAGAAATTATTAATAAATATTAAGAAATATATTTGTTATTTTGTTGTAAATTATTTATTACATATTTGTATTATTTGTATCATTTATATTATTTGTATTATTTGTATAAAATAAAATCACTTCTTCCTTTTGTAATTAAAGGTAAATTTAAATAAATAGAAACTAATAACGTTAAAAATTTATTGGTAAATCCAAAAGCTCGTGTTAAGGTATTTTTTGTTCCGTGTTTATGAATATGTAAATATTTTTGTCCTTTTTGCGAAACTTTATTTTCTAATATACATTTTTTTATTTTATCGAAATCTTCTTGAAATATATTTGAAACTTTTGAATTAATTTCAAATATATAATCTAAATCATAATGAATAATTCCTAATATTTTTTTTTGATATAAACTTTCAATAGTATTATATTTTTGTGGTTCTCTATTTTTATTTTTGTCTATTTTTTCATATTGTAAAACAAATAAAATTCCTATTTTTATTTTATCATAATATTTTGTTTCCATTATATTATTTTTTGTTTTAATAAATTCAATATTTGTTTCATTATTTGGGTCTCCAAAATTAGTAATTGTTAATCTTTCTTTTGCATTAAATAATAAATTATTATTTTTATTATTTATCATTTTAAAGTGGGTTGTTTTTATATCACCATAACACATATCTGGAGAATGATTATTATTTGGTAAATTACCGAATAAATAAAATTCAACTAATTTTCCTATTGCTCCTTTGTCATTTGCTGATGTTATTTTTAAATTATCTTTGTTTTCATCGCAAAAACATTTTAATTCAGGACAATATAAATGAACTTCTGTAATTAATATTTCTAATGTTGCAAAACCAATAGATGAAATAATATTTTTAATTATTTCATTTAACTTATTTTTATAATTTATATTTTCTTTTATTTCTTTTAATGTTATATATGAAAATGAATAATTCATTTTATTTTGAAATATTTTTTTGGTAATTAATAACTGTATTAATAATAATATATAATTCATTTTATTATTTCATTTTTAAAAATAAAAATAAAAATAATCAATATTTTTATTTAATAAAAAATAAAACTATATTGAAAGAATAAAGTTAAAAATAGAGAAGAATAATAAATTAAATAATATAATGGATAGAATAATACAATTAAAAATTATTCAAAAAAAAGCATATGATTTGTTTTGTAAAAAAAATGCAGATTATGGTGATTCATTTAAAACTTTTGGTGTTATTGGTGTATTAGTTCGTTTACAGGATAAAATAAATCGTGCAATATCAATAACTTCTAAAAGTGTTATTTTAGTTGAAGATGAAAGTTTAAAAGATACTTTACTTGATTTACATAATTATGCTGCTATGGCTTTAATGTTATTAGATGAAGAAACTACGGAAAAAAAAGAAGAAGACTTAACAAAATCTTTTCCAAAAACTCCTCAAGATTTTTTAGGTTTAGAAAATGAATAATCAAATTATTTTGATGATCAATATGAAAACAAAGTATGAAAACAAAGTATGAATATAAATAATGATAGGAAAGTATGATATAAATATAATCACAATATAAGATATTAATAAAATGAATGAACCAAAAATTTGTTGTTGTAATTCTCGTTTTCAAATTATAGAAAAATTAGGAAATGGAAGTTTTGGAAATATTTACAAAGGAAAACATATTATAACAGAAGAAAAAGTTTGCATAAAAATTCAAGAAAATAATGATATTAATATATTAAAAAATGAAGCAATTATTTATAATTATATTCAAAATATTGATGGATTTCCAAAATTAAAATTTTTTCACAGTAATGATGAAAAAATTTATTTAATTATTTCTTTATTAGAGAAAAATTTGTATGAAATAAAAAATCAATATAAAACTTTATGTCTAAAAAGTGTTTTAAAAATAGGATTACAACTTATTGAATTAATAAAAATAATTCATAATTTAGGTATTATTCATAGAGATATAAAACCTCAAAATTGTATGATAGGTAAAAAAAAAGAAAAAATTCATCTTGTTGATTTTGGTTTTTCAAAAAAATATATAGATTCAAATTCTAAACATATAGAATTTAAAAATAATAAAGAAAAAATAGGAACTCCAGATTTTATGAGTGATAATATTTTAAATGGATTTGAACCATCAAGAAGAGATGATTTAATTTCTCTTTTTTATGTTTTAATTTTTCTATATCTTGAAAATAATTTATGGAAACACGTTAATTTAAAAAAAAATGTCGATGATGAGAACCAAACAAAATTTTTTAAAATTCAATTACTTTATGAAAATTTATTATTACCCAAAATATTAATGGATTTATTAAAATATGCTTATAAACTTGAATTTTATGATGAACCTAATTATTCTTATTGTTTAGAATTAATAAATAATTGGATAAAAACATATGGAATTGAAACAATAAATTTTGAATGGAATTGATTTTAATGCTTTTTTATTTAAAATAATATAAAGATAAAAATTATCATTAAATAAATTAAAATGTCTATTTCAACAGAAAATGTTAGTGTTAATCCAGATGAAATTCAACTGGATAAAATTTATTTTGGGAAATGCAAATGGTTTAATTCAAAAAGTGGATTTGGATTTATTAGTTTTAAAAATGATAAAGGTAATATGAATGATGTTTTTGTTCATCATAATTCAATTAATGTTTCAAACGAACAATATAAATATTTAGTTATTGGTGAATATCTACAATTTAAAATTTGTGAAAATGATAGTAATCAAAAACATAAATATTTTGCGTCTTCTGTGGAAGGCATTGATTGTGGAAAATTGATGTGTGAAACGAGAAAAGATTTTCGTGAAATTCGTAATAAATATAAATCTCAAAAAGAAAAAGTTTTACCATGAATTAAATAAAAAAGAATGAATAATTTAAATTTAATAACTAAAAAATGAATGATTAAAAATATATATAATATTAATTTATATATATTTTAAAATAATGATTGAAATAGAAGAAAACACTTTGGCGGAGAATGAAAAAACAAATGAAGATAATGAAAAAAAAATATTAAAAATTATTGAAATAAATAAAAAATTAGGATTAGAAAACATTGAAAATAATTTTAAACATAATAATATAATTTTTGTTTATAGTGTTCCAAAAGTTGGTTCAACATCTTTGGTTTCATCATTAAAACTTTTTTGTTTTTTTGGATTTGTTATTATTCATATTCACTCTGAAATAATGTTGGAAATATTTTCAAATATTAAAAATATAACAGTTCCAGAATTAATAAAATATAATGCTGTAAATTTAAACAGAAATGTTTATGTTATTGATATTTATCGTTCACCAATCGAACATAAAATTTCAACTTATTTTGAAAAATTAGCAAATTATCATTTTAATACAACAAATAATAATATAAATAATTATCATTTGAATAAAATAACAAAAAGATTTAATCAATTATTTCCTTATCTTGTGAATGAAGATATATTTATTGATAAATATAAAATTGATGAAATGTTCCCATTTGATTTTAATAAAAAATATTTGTTTTATATAAAAGATAAAATAAAATTTTTAAAATTAAGATTAAAAGATTCAAAAGAATGGAATGAGATATTGAAAAAAATATTAAATATTAATATTGTTATTATAAAAGATTATACTTCAACAAGTAAAGAATTTAAAATACTTTATCAAAAATTTTTAGAAAATTATAAAATACCTGAAAATTTGTTAAATATCATTAGTAATGATAAATATTTTAATTATTATTATTCAAATGAAGAAAAAGAAAATTATATAAATAGTTGGATTAATAAAAAAACAGAATTTTTTCAACCGATGAATGAAAATGAATATAAATTATATAATGAAATATCATTAGAAAATCAAATTAATAATTTTATTGACAATAACCATTATATTTATAATGGATGTGTTTGTCGAGGCTGTTTATTAAAAAGACAAGACATCATTAAAAAATTATTTAATAATGAAGAACTAGATATAAATAAATATAAAATATATCACGAAAATTCAAATAGCACATTAGTAAATTTAAAAAATCAAAGGATGAAAAATAAATTAGAACATCTAAAAAATACAATTAAAATAAATTATTTAAAAAAATCTTTTAAACCAAATAATATTAATATTAATATTTGATTTTCACGTTTTGCTAAAATAAAAATAATTTCATATGAGGTAAAGGTTTTAAATAACTAATATGTTTCCAAATAATATGATAATTTGCGTTATGTATTTCTTCAACATTATCAGGCGGAAAATTACAAGCTATCATTGTTTTTCTATGTAGTGAATAAGCAAGAGCTAATGGCATTGATAAATTTCCAACAAATAATTTACAGGAATTAATTGCAACGCATAAATCGGTAAAATTTGGTGAATGATAAAATGGAATATTTAAATTTATTTTTTCAATAAAGTTATCATAGTTATTTTTAGTTAAAGAAATAAAAACAAGTTTTTCACCATATTTATCGTATAAAGATTGATAATCTAAATATTTGAAATTTTCATTTTTTGTATTGATTAAAACAGTATTTTTCCATTTTTCGTCGTATTTTGTTTCATCTAAATATAACCATTTGTTTTTACCCCAATCAATATTATATGTTTTTATAAAAATATCTCTTAAATTTCCACTATACCATATATCATTATATCTCCAAATACTTAAATCAATATCTATTTCTTCGCCAGAATAAATTTTATAATCTTCAATATAAGGTTGTGATTTAATTATTTCATAAGTATCTTCATATGTTCCTTGTAATCCATTTGTAAAATCACAATGTTTTACTGATATATATAATAATCCTTTTCTTCCTAAATTTAAATAATTTTCATTAATTACAGAAAGTTGTAATATAAAATCACCTAATTTACCGGAAGAAATATATTTTAAAGGTGTTGATAATTCCATTTTTAATAATTAAATTATTATTATTTATATTTTTAAATAATAATAATGAAATAAATAATAATTATTATAATAACATAATAATGAATAATTTAAAAAATATACTTTATTTACCGATATCAATAGGTGAAGCCCTCGATAAACTTTCGATTTTAAATATAAAAATTGAAGAAATAAAAGATTCTCGTTATAATGATGTTAAAAAAGAATATGATTTATTGTTTGGTTTTTTAAAAGATTATGTAGATAAATATTCAACATTATATAATTTATTAAAATGTGTAAATAAAGAAATATGGGAATATATGGATGTTTTAAGAGACGGAAATTTAAATGATGAAGAATATTTTAAAATAAATAAAAAAACAATTATAAAAAATGATGTTCGTTTTAGAATTAAAAACAAAATTAATTTTAATTCAAAATCTTTTTTAAAAGAACAAAAAGCGTATAATATAACATCAAAAACTTTTTTTTTAGATGAAATACAAGAAGAATCATTAAATTCGATTATTGAAGAATCATTAAATTATGATGAAATTTTAATTTGTTGTAATTTACAAAATTATGATGAAATAATTAAATATTTTGACTATGATAAAACAATTAATATCCAATTAATTAATGATTAAGCGTTAATTAATTCATTTAATATATCATTTATATTAAATGATATTTTCCAACCTAAATTTTTTAATTTTGTTGGGTTTCCATTAATATTTGTAATTGTCGTATCATGACCTAATATTTTATTTGTTATTTTAATGACGGGTAAATTTGAAAACTTATCATAATAATAAATTTCATTTTCTCGTTTATTATTTGTTATTATATTTTCATATAATTCAATATTACATAAATTATAAATTTTATAAACTAAATCAAATACTATATAATTAGTATCATTACAAATTAAATAATTATCGGGATTATTACTATTAATAATTGTTTCAATTGCTTTAACGGCATCACTTGTATGAAGTATATTTCTATGGGAAAATAAATTCCCAACTTCTAATATTTCTTTTGTTGTATTCCAATTTTTTGCGTGATTAGCAACTTTATTTAAAAGAAATGTTTTTTTTTTATATTTTGATTCAATAGTAAAAAATACTCCATTATAAAAAGGTAAATTATGATAAATTCTATAAAAATCAATGATTGAATGACTTACATTTTTTCCAATAGAATAAGGATGTATATGGTATTTATTTTTATCATCGTTATCATCAACAAAATATTTTTCGTGTCCTTTATACATTTCACTCGTTGAAGCATTAAAAAGAATTGTATTTAATTTTTTTTTATTTATCATTTCGCATAAATGGACGGTAAGCATTCCATTAGTTTCTAATGTTTTTATAGGATCATGATAAGCTTCATTTGAATTAGAAATTCCTGCTAAATGAATAATTATATTGGGTTGTAAAGTATCTAAAATAAAATCTAATATTTTATAATTTGTCATATCAAAATAATATTTTAATATATTTTTTTCGTTGTTTATATTATTTATATGACCTATACCATATAAATTATATTTTTCTTGAAATAATTCTTTTACATATCTCCCAATATGACCTTCACAACCTGTAATTAAAATTTTTTTATTATTATATCCAACTATTTTTAAATTAGGTAATGGAAAAATTAATTGACCTCCATTTTTTAAAAATTCATTTTCACGAATAATAATTTCATCTTTGAAATGGTAAGGTAATACTAATAAAAAATTTGGAGGATTTTCTCTCATTGTTTCTTCACTAATTATTTTTATCCCCGTATTTGTCATTTTTCCGACTTTATCTAAATTTCTTTCAACTGCATATTGAATATCTGTTTCATTAATGTTTGCATATTGTAATAAACAATTTCCTTTAGTTGAAGCACCATAAATATATGTATTTTGTCCGTTTTCATTAATAGTTGATAATAAATTTTTTAATTTTTTCATTTCATAATCACAATTTAATATAAAATTTTCATATGTTTCTTTTTTATTTAATTCATATTTTTCTTCTTCTTCAAGCATTGACAATATTAATTCTTTACATTCAATATATTTTGTTGAAATTTGCTTTGCAAAATAAATTCGAAAACTTCCACCATTACAATTATTTAATAAAATATGGATAATTTTAAAACCTGATAAATCAGCAATTTTTTTTATTTGTTTTAAAGCATAATATTCTAAATGTTCATGACATATTGTATCAATACTATTTTCTTTTATCATCGTTAAAAGATAACTTTGTTCACACGTCCATATACCATTATCATCTAAAATATCATATATATCTTTTGCAAATTGAACTGGATGAGGTAAATCATAAAACATAGATATTGATGAAATAATTTTACATTTAGTATTTCCATATATTTCTTGAAATATATCTTTCGTAAAATAATTAGAAATTAATCTTGCTCTTGTGTAATATTTTATAAATTGTTTACCCGTTGGATCTATACCAATTAGATTATTAAAATTATCCGGATAATTATTCAACATAGTTGAGTCATTACTCCCAATATCTAAAATGTAATCATCATTTTTTAAATTATTAACTATACTTAATATTTCACAATTATATTCATATAAATGATTACGCATTGTATTGCTAATGCCCGAACGATAACCATAATCATATTCATACATTTCATTTGAATTTGTTGTTTGTAATAATTGAATTAATCCACAATTATAACATAAACATAAATCAATTGGAGTTTTTGGAAAATCCCATTCTCCATAATTTGGAAATCTTGATGTTATATATTGTTCTCCTAAACTAATAACTTTATCAATATTTTTATTTTCACAAATTCGACAACAATTTATATTTTGAGAAATAGAAGACATTATTATTTAATAAATTTTTGTTTTTATTTAGTTTATCAAATAACTCATATTTTTTTAGTTCTTTAAATTTTTTATATTAAGAAAAAAAAGAATAAAAAAATGATTTAATAAATTAGAACACAATAATATACATAACATATGAACGGAATTGAATTATTTGAAAGTATCAAACAATTTTCTACATTTAAAGAACTTTTATCATCAGAAAAAAATGCATCAAAACGAGGAAAAATATTTGAAATTGTATCAAATATTATTATTAGATTTGGTGTTTGTAATATATTTACAAATGATAATTACGAACATTATGAAGGTAATATTAATACTTGTAATTTAAAAAAAGTTGATGATTTAAAAAAATATTTAGAAAAATTAACATCATCAAAAAGTGGTTCAAGTGATATTACTTTACAAAATAAAAATACTAATGAATATATATTTATATCTTGTAAATTTTGTTTTGATGATAGTAATAATGATATAAAATATTATGAAGTCCAAGATATACATTCTGCTGTTTTAAAAAATAATCACAAATATAAAAATTATAAAATATATTTATTTGTAAATAACAAACAAAAAGTTCAACAATTAATTAATTCAAGCGAAAAAACGAATAAACATTTAAAAGATGATATAACAGAAATATTAGGTATTGATGATTTAGAGTTATATTTTCAAAAATTAAAAATATTAATACAAAATATTTCAATTGATAAAATAAATAATAATTTTTATAATACAAAATTGTCATTAGAACTTCGTTTTCATCAAGATTTAATTACATATAAATTATTAGAAAAAATAGATGAAGGAGAAAAAAATTTATTACTCGGAGCAAAGGCAAGGTCAGGAAAAACTTATTGTGTTGGGGGTTTATTCGTAAAATATTACACAAAATATAATAAATTAAATTCTTTAATTATTACTCCTGCACCAAGTGAAACATTATCTCAATTTACGGATGATTTATTTAATAAATTTAGAGATTTTAATGACATTAACATTATTGAAATAAAAAAAGGTTCGGAATTAAATAACATAATATTACAAACAAATAATATTATTATTATTAGCAAACAATTAATTGATGATTATGTTTTTGAAAAAAAAATATTATGTATTAAGAATTTAAACTTGGATTGTATTGTATTTGATGAAAACCATTTTCATGGAACAACTCAAATGTCTAAAAATATATTAGAATCATATTCTTCGTGTAAAACTTTTAAGTTGTATTTAACAGCAACATATTCTAAACCTTTAAATGAATGGAATATACAAAAAGATTGTCAATTTTTCTGGGACATTGAAGACGAACAAATGTGTAAAAAGAGAAATATAAATGGTTTAATTGAAAAACACGGTGAAGATGTTTTAATATTTATTAAACCTGAAAATAAAGAGAGTGTTTTATGTGTTTATGATAATATGCCTGATTTACACATAATTACAAATATGATGGATAGAAAACGTTATGAAATTATAAAAGAAAAAATTAAAGATACAAGTTATGGATTTTCAAATGGAACTTTATTATCAACAACAAAAGATGGAAATAATTTTAATTATATTGAAGAAGTTGATAATATTTTAAAATATATTTCTGGTAAAGGCTTGATTTATGAAGTTGAAAATCCCATTAGAGATAAAAAAGCGATTTTTGAAAGAATCAAAACTATTTCTAATTCAACAAATACAAGAACAAAATTGAATAATGGAGATTTTACAAGTCAATTATGGTTTTTGCCATTTGGTAAAAATATGTTAATTGATAAAGTAAGTAAATGTTTGAAAGATAGAATGTTAAAAAATTGTGTATTATCACAATATGAAATTATGATTGTTAATTCTAAAAAAGACTATAAATTAAAAGATATTAAACAAGAAATAAAAAATAAAGAATTAAAAGCAAAAGAAGAAGGAAAAACAGGATTAATTTTACTTGCAGGAAATCAATTAACTTTGGGAATTACATTACCATTTGTTGATATTGTTTTGTTATTTAATGATATTTTATCAAGTGATAAAATAATACAAATGATGTATCGTTGTATGACTGAAACTATAACAACTAATGAAAATATCTCAATTAATAGTGGTGTTAAAAAAATTGGTTTTGTTGTTGATATGAATATTTCAAGAGTTTTGAATACTATGTTAGATTATAATGTTTATAAAAAAGATTTAAATATTGAGAAAAAAATGGAATATTTAGTTGAAAATAATTTAATTAATATTGATTATGATTTATTTAATAATCAAGAAAATAAAACAAAATTAATTGAAAAACTTTTATACATTTGGAAATCAGACCCAATAAATAATTTAAAAACACTTTTAAGAAAAATTGAAGAAAATATTATTGATTTAGATACAAAAGACCAAAAAATAATTAACAAATATTTTACATCTTCTGTTAATGATGAAAAATTTAATATTAAAGTTGAATTTGATGAAGATTGTGGTCAACCATTACAATCTGGAAAAGAAATAACAAAAAAAGATAATAGTGATTATGATGATTGTGTTGAAAAAGACAATGAACGAAGTGCGGAAGACTATCATGAAAAAGATATAAAAAATATATCATTAACAAAAGACATATTACCATTTATTATTCCATTAAGTTGTATTTTAACTATTCAAGATAATAACTATGATTTTATTGAATTATTAAAGACGATTAGTCTTAATCCTAATTTATTAGAAGTATTTGACGACCAGTCTTTTATATGGTGGAATAAAAAAGATATTATTAAAATGATTACAAAAATAGTTGAAAAATATATTGAAAAAAACTCATCAATATATGATATAACTATTCAATTTAAAATGTCTTTACAAAGTTTAATTGATAAACCAAAAGAATTATTAGAATTAATTGAAAGTTGTTTAAAACCGAAAAAATTAGAAAAAGACAAATTTGGTGAAGTATTCACTCCAATGTATTTGATTAATGAAATGTTAGATAATTTAGATAAATATTATATTAAAGAAAATGGAAAAAGTATATTTACTGAATCGTCTTTAAAATGGTTTGACCCTGCTTCTGGTATGGGTAATTTTTCAGTAGCCATTTATTTAAAACTAATTGAAGGATTAAAATCTCAAATATCTGTTTATGAAGAAAGAAAAAAACATATATTAGAAAATATGTTGTATATGAGTGAGTTAAACAAGAAAAATGTGTTTATTAGTCATCAAATATTTAATATAAACAATAAATACAAGTTAAATATTCATGAAGGAAATAGTTTGGAATTACATACTGAAAATGTTTGGGGAATTAAAAAGTTTGATGTTGTAATCGGTAATCCACCATATAATAAATCAAAAGATGGAACTTTAAAAGGTGGATATGGAGGAAGAAGTTTATGGGATTTATTTGTAGTTAAATCATTAAATGATTGGGTTAATGAAAACAAATACTTAGTATTTATACATCCCCCATCTTGGAGAAAACCAGAACATTATTTATGGGAGGTTCTCGGAAAAAAACAAATATTGTATTTGAAAACATTTACAGAAGAAAATAGTAAAAAAATATTTGGGTGTTCTACAATAGTAGATTATTATGTGTTAAAAAAAACAAACATTTATAAAGAAACAATAATTGACGGACAAGATTCTAAAACATATAATATAAATTTAAATGATTGGAATTTCTTACCAAGTGGAGCATTTGATATTATAAAACAAATATTAGGTAAAAATGAAGTTTTATATTCATCATCAATTTATGACACAAGAAGACCCTATATAAAAAAAACAAAAACAGAAAAAAATAATTTACCAGTAGTTCATAATATGACAAAAAAAGATGGATTAGGATTTGTATATTCAAGTGAAAACAAAGGACATTTTGGAATACCAAAAGTAATATTATCATTTGGTAGACATCAATATCCATATAATGATTTTAATGGAGATTATGGAATGAGCCAAATATGTTATGGTTTAAAAATAAACAGTAAAGAAGAAGGAGATAAAATAGTTGAAGCAATCGATAGTGTTAAATTTAAAGAAATATTAAAATATACAAAATGGAGCACTTTTCAAACAGATTGGCGAATGTTTAAATACGTTAGACCTGATTTTTGGAAATTGTTTATTGGTGAAGAATTAAATCCGTCGTTAAATGAAATTGTTGAGGTTGCAACTGAAATTTGTTTAATTGAAATCCAACCAAAAAAAGTTGTCAAAAAAAATAAAGTCGTTAAACCGAAAACTAATTTAATTATTGAAGAAGAAACCTATATTAAAAACGATGTTATTAAAAATGAAGTAAAACAAAAAGTTAAAAAAAATAAAGTTGTTAAACCAAAAATTAATTTAATTATTGAAGAAGAAATTGAATAAATATATATGATATAACTATTCAATTTAAAATGTCTTTACAAAGTTTAATTGATAAACCAAAAGAATTATTAGAATTAATTGAAAGTTGTTTAAAGCCGAAAAATATTGAAAAAAAAATGGTGAAGACACACACACCTAAACCAATAAAAATAAATAATTTAAAAACAAGTTTAAATAATAAACAAAAATGAATAAAATTTTTATTTTTTTATGTTTTAGTTATTTAACAAAATCATTTAAAAATGTAAATGTTCCAAATTCAATACAAAAATATGAAAAAACAACAAATCAAATATTATTTTATAATATTTTAACAGAAGATAAATATAAAATTATATTTTGTTCTGGACCAGAAGTATCAGGAAAAATATTATTGTCTTGTAATTATGCGATTGATAATTTATATAAATATAATGAAATTATTTTAACAAAACCACTAGTTGGTGTTGATAATGAAGAATTAGGATTTTTACCTATATTACAATTTGTAATAATTATTTATTTTTTTTATTTGAACCTTTATTTAAACAAAAAATAGCCACAATTTCAAATTCACGAAGTAATAAATTTAATTTGTAAGTAAAAAATAAAAAGTTAAAATTTATAGTTATTAAACCAATAAAATAAATAATTTAAAAACAAGTTTAAATAATAAACAAAAATGAATAAAATTTTTATTTTTTTATGTTTTGGTAGTTTAACAAAATCATTGAAAAAAGTAAATGTTCCAAACTTAATACAAAAATATGAAAAAACAACAAATCAAAATTTATTTTATAATATTTTAACAGAAGATAAATATAAAATTATATTTTGTTCTGGACCAGCAGGAACAGGAAAAACATTATTGTCTTGTAATTATGCGATTGATAATTTATATAAATATAATGAAATTATTTTAACAAAACCACTTGTTAGTGTTGATAATGAAGAATTAGGATTTTTACCTGGAAATTTACAACAAAAAATGACAGTATGGATAGAACATTATGTTGATATTTTTAATTCATTATATCCAAAAAATAGTGTTTCAAAATTATTAAAAGATAATATTATTCAAATTAAACCAATGGGTTATTTAAGAGGTAAAACATTTACAAATTCATTAATTATTTCGGATGAAATGCAAAACTCGTCTCCAGCACAATTAAAAATGTTATTAACCCGTATCGGTGAAGGGAGTAAATTAATTGTATTAGGGGATATGGAACAAAAAGATATTTATAAGGAATCAGGATTATCTCATTTTATTGATAAATACAATGATTATTATCAAGATTTAACCGTTAAAAAAAATAAAGATGAGTGTTTAATTACAACAATATATATGGAAAATAGTGATATACAAAGAAGTCCAATTGTAAAACAAGTTTTAGATATTTATAACTTTAAAAAACCACAACAATCGAAAAATTTTGATTGTGCTTTATTAACTAAAAAGGATTTATTATTAAAAGATAAATATACATTGTAAATTAATATTTTTATATTTTAAACATTGAAATTATTAAAATCCAGCAAGTTTTTCTCCTATTCCCGTTAAAATAGGAATTTCAATTTGCGTTATTGACGGCATTATTCCACCATATGTATGCGGTTCTTTAGGAAATAATTTTATTTTACAGGGATAATGATTTGTAGTGCGAAGTTCGTTAAATGCTTTTTGTTTTTTTTTTAAATTTTTTAAATTAGATAGATTACGTGGCATATAGCATAAATATATGACTGCTCTAATATTCGGCATTGTTCGTCTTTTATCTGCTTCAATTCCACAATGAATAGTTCTACTATCCCAAAATACAAGAGAACCCTTGGGGCATTTAATATTTTTAATAATACATTCTTTGCCGTAATAAAATGTCTCCTCTTCTTTAGTTAATTTATACCAATCACTTTTATCTGTAATATTATATATTTGTCTAAACTCTTCGTGATAATTATTACTTCTTTCCATAAATGATAACGTTGAATCATAATCATTAATATCTAACCCACTAATAAAACTTTGAACACATTTAAATTCGTTACTCATAAATGTCTGGTCAGTATGATACCAAGTATTTCTCTTATTCCAACCTTTTTTCGTTATTTCTGGCGGTAAATTAAAACTTAATCCGTCAAATGAAACAAGTAAATCATCAATTTTACATTCCCAAAAATATGCAAATATTTCAACTATTTTTAAATTTTGTCTTACATCCCAAGACGCTTGCGTTTGACCTACTCCCCAGTTTTGTATAAGCATTGAGTGCTTTGGATATAATTTATAAAATTCACGCCAAGTATTTGTATCGTTTCTATTTATTGGTATTTCCCATTGTTGCGTTATGTGCTCAAAGAAATTCCATATTTGATTAACCATAATATTGCATTCATTTTCATCCAATACATTTGGAATAATAGCAACGCCATATTTAAATATAGTATTTTTTAAAGTTTCTTTTGTGCAAATATATTTTTCAAATTCATAATTATTTTGTGTTTCTATTTTGTTAATATTTTTTAATATCACGTCTTCTTTATCGTAAATAACAGGTGCCGAAACCGGCACAAAATTTATTTTTTGTAAAACTTCATCAATATTTAATTGATAAACATTACAAACTTTTGTGATAGCATTTAATGCAACTTCTTTATGTGATTTTTCCAATGAAATAATATTATTTACAGTTATCGAAATATTAAAAGATTTAGTTGAGTTTGACTTGTTTGACATTATTATATTATTATCTTAATTTTTAAAATATTTTTTATAAAATTAAATTTCATTTTTTTATTTTTTAACTGTAAAAAATAAAATACTTAATAATTGTTAATATATAATATTATTGAAATATAAATAATATTATTGAAATATAAATAATATTATTGAAATATAAATAATATTATTGAAATATAAATAATATTATTTTAAAAAAATATAAAAAAATATACAGTTATTTATTATCTATAATAAAATGTATAAAATTATATTATTATTATTTAATTCATTTATTTTACTAAATTCTTTAAAATTAGATTTTTTTAATCATTGGATTTGTATTGGAATTACAGAAAATATTAAATTTAATAAACCTTACAAAATTAATATTGGAGATTTACCATTGGTTGTTTGGAAAAAAAACAATAAAATTTTAACGAGTATAAATATATGCAAACATATGGCATCAAAATTGGATAATGGAATAATAACAAATGCAGGAAACTTAAAATGTCAATATCACGGTTTAGAATATACTGAAAAAGATATGTTCGGTGAAACAATCGATCATGAAGGAAAAATATTTTGGTCTTTAAATCCTAAAAATAAAAAACCTTATAATGTTCCTTTTTTTAATAATCCAAATTTTAAAAAATCATTTATTGAGATTGATATGAATTGTGATTTTAAAGATAGTGTTTATAATACTATGGATTTACTTCATCCTGAATACGTCCATAATAAAATTGTTGGATTTGGAAATAATATTCCACCTTCTAATATTATTAATTATAACATTAATAATGAAACATTAGGATTATCATTTGACTATACATCTAATAAATTAATGCAAACAATAAACGAAAATTCTATCGGAACAAAAAATTTTCATATGTTTCATTATCCTTCTTTTTCTTGGTCTAAAGTATCTTTTAATAAAAATAAACATCTTATTATTGGTGTTAATTTATTGCCGTTAGAATCCACAAAAACAAGATGGTATATTACAATTTGTCATAATTATTTTCTTTCATTTTTAGAACAAAAAATGATTAAATTAATGGCTTTAACAATTTTAAATCAAGACTATATTCAAATGAAGAATCAATATTATGATAATCAATTAAAAAATGAAATAATATTTAATTTTTCATTTGAAAATGAAAAATCTATTTTATATTTAAAAGAAATGATGAAAGATTATCAATATCCAAATATAAATTTAATTACTGATTTATATAAATCTCATAAAAATAAAAATATTAAGTAAAAATATATTTTTATACTTCGTTTGTATGACATTAAAAATATAAAAATAATTAAATATATTAATATAATTAAATATAATTAATTATATTAATATAATGGAAAAAGAAAATAAAATATTACCTAATAAGGATGATTATAATCAAGTTATAATTAAAGGAGAGGAAAAAGAATTAAAAAAATATATTTCAACAAATCAAAAGAAAAAAGATAAAATAATGAAGTATAATGAAATAAAAAATGATATTGATTATTGTTTTACACATTTTTTTTAATTTATTTATAGCTGTAATTATTATTTTAATGTCATACTAAACAAATATTTTTAATAATATTAATGAAATAGGAAATATTAAATATTTAATTTAAATTTAATAAATCATATGTATTATGATTTATTTTTTCTTTTTTTTTTATTTCTAAAAGCTCAGTCAAATAATCTATCGTTAAATTTTTTTTTTGAATATCATTATCCATTTTTTGGATAATTTGTTTTTGGTTTTCAATGAGTTCTTTTGTTTGAAGTAATTCGGAATAGTGGTTAGCTTTATTTTGATTTAATATATAAATCCATTGTTGATGTTTTTTGGTTTTTATATGATTTGAAAATTTTATGGAATTTTCATAAATGTGGTCTTTTCTTGAACCACATATACAAAATAATCCATTTTTAAAATTTTTTGGAACAACATCAATATAGTTTCCTTTATCATCAATACTTGGAACATAATTTTCAGGTGTAATAGTTAAATCCATTTTTTATTTTTTATATTTTTATAATTAATATTTTATTCATCATTTTATTCATTTTTTTTTTTATTATTTTAAATAGCGACTATGAATGATTGTTATTAATAAAATAAAATTTAATAAAATAATAATAAAAATAATGGAAACAAAAAGGATAATAATATAAATATAAGGATAAATATCACTAAAAATAATATCTATAATTGGAGTAATTATTTTTTTTAATTCATTTTGAATATCTTTTTTTTTTAATATTTCTAATATTTGATTAATTAAATTATTTTTCATTAAATATATATTTTAAATAAATTTAATAAATTTATAATTAAATTTATTATTTTTCATTATAATTTTAAATTTATTATGTGTTTAAAATTATAAAAATTTATATAAAAAATATATAGACTATAATGGATAATATAATCGAACCAGATAATACTTTTCTTTTTGATGAATTAACATTAGGATTTCCAGTAAATATTTCTTCAGGAAGTTTATTTACTAAAATTTATTATAAAAATAAACCTTTATTTATTCAAACACCTAAATCATTAACTAAACAAGGATTTATAAAAACTAATAAAAAAATATTTTGTGATTTATTATTTGATAATAATGATAATTTATTTATCAGTTGGTTTGAAACATTAGAAAATAAAATAATTGAATTACTTTATATAAAAAGTTCAAATTGGTTTGAAAATACAATGGAAAAAAATGATATTGAAAGTTTTTTTAATTCACCAATTAAATTATTTAAATCAGGTAAAAATTATTTATTGAGAACTAATGTGAAAACAAATATTATCATTTATAATGAAAATCAAGATATTGTATTATTAGAAAATATAAATAATACTTCAAATATCATTTCTATTTTGGAAATTAAAGGAATAAAATTTAGCAATAAAACATTTTCCTTTGATTTTGAAATGAAACAATGTATGATAGTTAGCCCTGACCCTTTTTTAAATGAATGTTTTATTAAATCTCCATATATTAAACAAGAAAGACAAGAAAATAATTTAGAAGACTTAAAAAAATCTGTAGGTGAAGAAAAATATAAAAACAAAAAAGAAATTAAAATAAAGTTTGAAAATAATTTAGTTAATTTAGAAAATTTAGTTAATTTAGATAATTTAGATAATTTAGATAATTCAAATAATTTAGATATAGAAAATTCAGTTAATTTAGATAAGTTTGATAATTCAAATAATTTAGATATAGAAAATTTAAATATAGAAAATCTAGATATAGAAAATTTAGATAATTTAGATAAAATTAAGTTAGATAATTCAAATAATTTAGATGATTTAAATAATATAAATTTTGATGATGATATTCAAGTTAATAAAATAGAAAAAATTTTAAATATAATTCAAAAAGAAGGAAAAGAAGGAAAAGAAGGAAAAGAAGGAAAAGAAGGAAAAGAAGGAAAAGAAGGAAAAGAAGGAAAAGAAGGAAAAGAAGGAAAAGAAGGAAAAGAAGGAAAAGAATATGAAATAAATTTAAATAATTTTAAAGTTGATAATAATAAAAATATTAAGGAAGAAAAGAACAAAATGAATATTCATTTTGATAAAAGTGTAAATGATAAAAATGATATTTTTAATGACAACAAAATAATAGCGAATCACGAAATAAGTAATATAAATTTTGATGATCTTCAAAATATCCCAGAAATTGATTTTGAAGATTTAACTTTAACAGAAATAAAAAATACCAATACAAAAAAGATAAAAGAAGAAGAAGAAACAAATATTTATTATAAATTATATAAAGAAGCAAAAAAAAAGGTAAAAGAAGTTAAAAATGAATTAAAACAAGCAGAGGAAGAAGTAGAAAAAATAAAAAAAAAATATTATATAAATAAAAATATAAATTAATTAATTCTTTAAAAATGAAAAAATAAAAAAAAGAATTAAAATAAAAAAGAATAAGAATAAAAGAATAAAAAAAATAAAAAGAATTAAAATAATTAAAAAATATTTTTTTAATTATTTTATCATTAATTTTATATAATGGTAAATTTAAAAAAAGCATTTAAGGAAAATACTGTTGGATTTATAATATTTTCTGTTATTGGATTTTATATTATTTTTATGTTTTACAAATATTTTGAATCGAAAGGAAATTCAGGTTTTGAATATTTAAATACGAATAATAATGTAGCATATAAAAATACAAATAATAATGCAAACAATAATGCAAATATTCAAAAAAATAACAATCAAAGTGTTAAACCTTCTGAACCATTAGGACAGAATGAAGTATTTTCTTCCGTTAAAGGTATTCAAACAACCTCACAAGGTATTCCATCTTCTTGTAATAAAGCAAATATAAATAATCCCGAAGAACTTTTACCAAAGGATGATAATAATCAATGGGCTCAATTGAATCCAAGCGGTCAAGGAATGCTTGCTAATATTAATCTTTTAAAAGCAGGTTATCATATTGGTATTGATTCAATCGGTCAAACTTTGAGAAATGCAAATCAACAATTAAGGAGTGAACCACCAAATCCTCAACTTTCAGTAAGTATTTGGAATAATAGCACAATTTCCCCTGACTTTTTAAGGGTTCCTCTTGAAATTGGTTCATCCTGTCAATAAATTACTTCATTAATCAATATATTGATTAATAATATTATCGAATTTATCGATTAAATTTTGATTACTATTATTAATTAAAAAAGTTTCACAAATTTCATTAGATTTTTTTTTACAATGATCAATATTATATTTATATAAACAAATATCATCCACATAAATGTGTTTAAATTTATTGCTATCGGATATCCCAATAGGTTTTTTAACTGAAACAGCATAATCAATACAATTTGATAAACATTTATTATCAATATAATCATATAAAAATAAATTCATTGTATTTGATTTTAAAAATAAAAGTAATTCTTCATCAGTTAAAAAATCACAACAAATCATTAATTTAATTCCTTTTTTACATTCTATATTCGAACAATTATTTATGATTTTATTTAATAATGGTTTATCCCGATAAAAATATGTGTCAACAATTATTAATTTAATAATAGCTTCATTATATTGATTATTAACATAACGAATTATTTTATCAAAATTTTTATATTGAAATCCAAATCCAAAAGAACCAAAAATAGGAACATTAGGTTCATTTTCAGTATATTTTTCAATAAAATTTTTAATTTCAATATTATGATAACATTCATTTGAATTATAATAATTAGTTATATTTTCAATATTTTCAATATTTTCAAAAATAGGTCGTGGTAATGAATTTGTATTGATTATAAAATTAAAAAAAACAGGTATTGATTCATCATGAATTAATGCAATATTTTTTACGTTATTATTAATTGAATATTTAGTTAACCAAAATAAGGTAATAATATTATAATTATAAATAATAACATTAAAATTATTATTTGATAATAATAAATTATATTCTTCGCAATTATCTATTTCATTGTAAAAATATTCTTGATTATTTGATTTTTTTAAAATATTAAATATTCTTTTTCCGTATTGATAAATACCACATTCTTTTATTTTATGATTAATAAATAATATTTTATTTTTATCTTTGATATCTGTCATTTTTTATATTTAAAAAAAAAATTTTAAATTATTATTTTGTTATATTAATAATGTTTAATACAACAAATATATTTTATTGTATTGGATTTATTATTATTGTTATTCTTTGTTTAAAAATTTATAAAGATAGTGATTATTTTAATTTAAAATGTATTATTTCAAGTAAAGATGGAAATCGTTATTGTGTTCGGGAAAGAAATAAAATGGAATTAGCTGCTAATTTATTGGCAGAAGTTACTGAACGTTGTAAAATATTAATTATAAAATTAAAAGAAAAACTTCCAGATGATGAAAGAATAAAACGATTACATAAAAATTTTAATCCTAAAAAAATATCTGAAACATTACCAACATCTGAATTAACTGCATATAGTGAAAACAAAGGAGAAAAAATTGCTTTTTGTTTAAATACAACTAAAAATGGAAATAAATTAATTGATAAAGAAACGTTATTTTTTGTTGCTTGTCATGAACTAGCACATATTTCCACAATTAGTATAGGTCATAAACAAGAATTTTGGGATAATTTTAAATTTATATTATTGGAAGCTGAAAAATTAGGACTTTATAATCCTGTTGATTATAAAAAAGAACCAAAATCTTATTGTGGATTAGAAATAAATGATAATCCATATTATGATTTATAATTTTAATAATAAACGGAGTATGAATAATTACAGAATAATGTGATATATGTTATAATGTAATAATAAAATAAATAATATTATTTTATTATTATATATGTCAAAACCTATATTTAAAATAAATATATTAGATAATGAAAATATTAAAAAAATAATTGTTTTTTATGGATTAGGTATTGATAATAATACAAATTTATCGATACAAAAAATAAATCAAGAATTTATAAAAAATCCGAAAAATATTTTATTTGAAAGTATTTTTAATAACAATGAATTAAAATATATAAAAAATAATCCAATAGAAGTTATTTTTGTTGATGAAGTTATTTATATAGATGATAATATTTCAACCATAAAAATAAAAATTTTTCAAGCATTATCAAAAACGGTTTCAATTGAAGAAATATATTTATTTTGTTTAAAAATGGAAAAATTATCAAGTATAGAAGTTTATAAAGTATTAACTCAAAATAATAAAATAGAAATTTCTAAAAATATATTAGAACAATTTTTAACAAATATCATAAAAAATGAAAATGGTGAAGGTATAACATTTAAAATAACTAATAAAGAAAAATATAATTATGATGATATTATTTCATTAAATTTAAATGATAAATATTTTCAAATATCAAAACCGATTGGAGTCAAACTTTTTTTAATTGATGATAATTATCCATTTACAGTAAATCCTTTTTATTTGAATGAAAAAAATATGAATTTATTAAACAATATTACAAAAAAATCTTTATCCAGTTTGAATAGTAATTTATTATTAAATACTGGTGATATTATTAATAATAATATATATTTATGTTTGGCGAAAGACGTATTAACCAAATTTGCAAATATAAATACAAGTCAAGAACAAAGTCAAGAACAAAGTCAAGAACAAAGTCAAGAACAAGAACAAGAAGAAAATATTCAATTCAATATTATTCAATTATATTTTCCTTTTTTAAATAAAAAAAATATAAAATCTTTGAATGATTTATTAATAAATCAACAAAAATTAATAGAAAATACAAATCAATTGATAACAAAAGGATTATTGATAAATTTTAAAAATATCAATATGTTTTATGAAATTTTTAATGAAAAAACAACCGAATTAAATTATATTAATAAAGGCATAAAATATATTAAATTTGTTTTACATCCCGAATTTGAAATTAAATATCCATTGGATACAATATTTAAAATAGTTTCATCCAATATAAATAATCCATTAATAAAATATAATCCTTCAACAAGAAGAGAGAATATTTATCGTTTATATACGAATGGAATAATGAAAGATGGAAGAAAAATACCTTATTTATCTAAACAAAATATAACAAAATTAATAAAAAATATTGGAAAATCAAAATCTATTGCTTTTTATATTAAAAATCCAATAAATGAATATGAAATAATATGTGAAATTATTGAAAATGGAGATTTAATAATTACTGCTGATTTTCAAGATAAAACAATAGATATTAATGATATCACATCAATAATTAAAGAAAATATTAATCCAATATTAATTCAAATAAAAGATTTTTTTTCTCAAAGTGGATATTTTATAAATATATTTGAAAATTTTTTCGATAAAACAATTGAAATACAAAATATTATTTATGAAACAAATGTTTTAGTAAATAATAATTTTAACATAAATGATTTTCAAGGTTGTATAAAAAGTATTTTTAATATTGAAACAATAAAAGAAAATTCGATTCATTTAAGATTTAAAAGAGTAAGAAATTATAATAAAAAAAATAGCATTGAATCATTTATTATTGAAAAACAAAAACAAAATATTTCATATGAAGAAATAATAAATGAAATATTGAATAATTTTGATGATATTACAAAAAATCAAGCAAATGATTTATTGATAAAAATAATAAATGAAAATCAATTGGAAAAAACAGCAAATAAAAGAATTGAAATAAAAATAAATCCAGGATTTAAAACAATTATTACTTTTGATAAATTCAAAAGTATATTAAATATAAATATGATGAATATTGATGATATTTTATATTTAAAAACAATACCAATTTATATTGATTCATTTATTAGAATTACACAAAATATGCCTTCAAAACATTATTCTAAAAATGAAATAAATAAATTATGTAAAAGTAAAACAAATGATGATATTTTCATTGAAGATATTATTAGTTTGAATGATAAAAAATTGAAAACAAATGAAATACCAACAATAATAAACAACGATATTGTTTATAAAAAACCATTAAATGAAAATATTTTTAATCTCATTTATGGCGAAGATGAAGACGAAGAAGAAGAGGGTGAAGAAGAAGAAGAAGAAGAAGAAGAAGAAGAGAAAGGTAGCGAAGAAACAACCGGCGGTAAAAGTAATTCAACTTCAAGTTTATCTATTCCTTCTGTTCCATCATCTGTTTCTTCTGTTCTATCATCTGTTTCTTCAATTCCATCATCTGTTTCTTCTATTCCGTCAATTCCTTCTATTCCATCGTCGGTTTCTTCTATTCAAGAAAAAGAACAGGAAAAAAATGAAATAAAAGAATTAGAAGTCATAAAACCTGAAAATGAAAAATTTAATACTTTTAAAAATATAGATGGTATGAAATTAAAAAGTCCTTATTATTTTCAAAAACGAATGAAAGAAAGATTACCCAAACTTTTTACGAAAGAAAATGAAATAAATTATTCAAAAACGTGTCCTTCAAACATAAAAAGACAACCTGTAATTTTAAATAAAAAAGAATTGGAAGAAATAAAAAAAAATTATCCTAATTATTTTAAAAATGAGGATATTATTAAATATGGAACAAATGAAAATGATGCACAATATTTTATTTGTCCGCAATATTGGTGTTTATTGACAAATACTTATATTTCAGAGGAAGATGCAAAAAGTGGAAAATGCGGAAAAATTATACCCCACGATTCAGATGATAAAGTCCCCAAAGGTAGTTATGTTTATGAATTTTATGGGAATCAAAAAGAACACGGAAAAATTGGTGAATATATAAAACATTTTCCGGGATTTAATAAACAAGAAACAAAAGATGGGAAATGTCTTCCGTGTTGTTTTAAAAAATGGGATACAACTATTTTAACGAATAAAAAGAAAGAATGCACAAAAAACATTTTTCAGGATCATATCATAGATGATAATAAAAAACAAGAAATTCCAGTTAAAATAATGAAAGAAAAAAAAGATGATGAAAATTATATTAAAGGTTCAGAAAAGTTTCCATTAGAACAAAATAGATGGGGATATTTACCCATTACAATTCAAAAATTTTTTCATGAAATGAGTATTGATTGTCAAATTAGCAATATAAATACTAATATTAAATTAAATCATACTTGTTTATTGAGACATGGTATTGAAAAAAATGTATATCAATCTTTTATTGCCTGTATAGCAGATGCTTCTTATTATCCGAATAAAGAGGTTCCAACAATTAAGGAAATGAAAATTTTAATGATAAATATGCTTACGATAGATATATTCATTAAATTACAAAATGGGAATTTAATATTAGATTTTTACACTTCGTCTAATGAGATATTAAAAGAAAAAAATTATGAGATATATAAAAAATCCAATTATTATTTGAAATTAAATAAAGAAGACGAAAATCAAATAAAACATTTTGAAAAAATTGTTTCTTCTTTTGAAAATTTCATTCAATTTTTAAATGATGATAATGTTTTAATTGATTATACTTATTTATGGGATTTTGTTTGTATGGATAAAATGATTTTTCAAAATGGAATAAATCTTGTTATTTTAGAAATTGCAGATGATAATTCAAACGTCCAACTTGTTTGTCCGACAAATCATTATTTAAATTCTTTTTATGAAATTAGAAAACCTATTTTATTTTTAATCAAAAGAAATGATTTATATGAACCAATTTATTCTTATAAAAATCAACAAAATAAGATTGTTGTTAGCACAACTTTTTCAGAGTATAATAATTTTTTATCGCCATCATTTAGAGAAATAATTAAAAAAATAATTAAACCAACATTAAATAAAATGTGTGTTCCATTAAAAAGTATGCCTGGAATTTATAAATATGAAGATGCAATTCATATAAATCAATTAGTTATTGAATTAAATGCAATAAAATGTAAAATAATTAAACAAATAATTAATTTTTCAAATAATAAAGTAATTGGAATTTTATGCAAAAAAAATAAAATAACTGGATTTATTCCTTGTTATCCTTCTTCATTACTTGCCGAATATGATTATGGTTATATTACAGATAATAATATTTGGAATCATTATGTTGAAACCTTTGAATTTTTAACTAAAATATATAAAGAAAGTAAAAAAAAAATACCTTGTAAACCTGTATTTAAAGTATTGGAAGATACATTTATTATTGGAATAATAACAATATCAAATCAATTTATTGAAATAGATTTTCCAGTTCTTTTAGATGAAATAAAAGATGATTTAAAAATTATTGAATCATCTAATTATAATAAAATAGATACTGAAATTTATAATACACAAGATTATGATAAAGAAAGAGTTGAATATATTCAAAAAATAAATTTAGAAACTAAATTATACAATGCATTTCGTAATACAATTCGTTTATTAATAAATAAATATGAAAATATTGAAATAAGAAAAAAGATTGAAAATATAATTAATGAAAAATATATAACATATAATTTTAAATTAAAAAATATGGTTGACTATATAAAAAAATTATCTATTGATAATATTTTATTTATTGAAAATTTTAATTATCAATTAATAGATGAAGTTTCAACCTGTATAAATAAAAATGAAGAACAATGTTTGAATAATAATTTATTATGTAAATTTTCATCAACAAATAAAAATTGTCAAATTGTATTACCTAAAAAAAATTTAATGAATGATAACAATAACGAAATATTTTATTTTTTTAAAATAAGTGATGAAATTATCCGTTATAATAGAGTTCGTTCTTTTATTTTACAACCTCAAAATTATTTTTCAATAGAACAAATACAATATAAAATAAATGATAATGAAATTATAATTCTTCAATCTTTACTTACTCCTGATTTTTTTGATAATTTAATAAATTATGAAGTTAATAATTATGTAAAACAAAACGATTATGATAATGCACAACCTTTGAAAACTCAATTTTATACAAATAAAAAAAATATTAATGATATTTTAAAAATAGAGGAAAAAATAGAAAAAGAATGTAATCCAGAAATTATAAATATAAAAACACCATTTTTAAAAAAATGTTTTGATGCAACTAAATTTGATTTAATCAATTATGATAAAAATATTTACTGCAGTTTTTCATTAATTATTGATATTATAAAAAAACTAAAAATGGTGGATGTCAATATTTTGGAAATAAAAAAAATTTTATATAATAAATATAATTTATATATCAAAAAATATGAAACCAAACTTTATGATATATTCATTTTACAGGGAAAAATAACATTAACAGAACAATTAAAAATGAAAACAATATCATTAGAAACATTTATTTTTAATGAAAATTATTATATCACCAATTTAGATTTACAAATTGTATTGGAATATTATAAAATACCGAGTGTTTTATTAAGTAATAAATTATTATTAGAAACAAATTATAATAGTAATTTTTTAATTATTAATGATAATGAAACAAATCCCGAAAACATTACATTAATCAATTATATTTTTATTGTTTCAACACCTCCAAAACCTGAAAATGTTCCTAATTATAAATTGTTAATATCTAAAAATGATATAAATCATATTCAATTTAATTTAAGAAATTTTAATGAATTTATAAAGTTAAATATTCTTGAAAATTATAAAGAAAATAATATTAATGTTGAATTATTTATTTCAAATTATAAAAAAGAAAAAAAAACAAAATATATACCTAAAAAAATCGGTGTTCGTAAAAATTTAGTATATGATGATGATGATGATGATGAAAATGACGAAATTCAACCTGCAATTGAACCTGTGATTGAACCTGAACCTGTGATTGAACCTGAACCTGCAGTTGAACCTGTAGTTCAATCTGATATTAAAAATCAAAATTTATTAATTAATCCTAATTTAGATATTGATTTGAGTGATGAAGAATTTATCATTATCCCAAAAAAAAAACAAAAAAAAACAAAAAAAATTGTTGGTAAAAAAACAAAAAAAAATAAAATTTAATAAATTTTTATATTTTTATTTTTATATTTTTATATTTTTATTTTTATATTTTTTTTATTTTTTAAATTTTATATTTTTTTATTTTTTATATTTTTATTTTTATGTTTATGTTTTTAAAATGGATTATAATCATCATTCATATCTCCTAAATTTTTTGTATTAATATTAATAACATTATTATCAATTTTTATATTTTGAATAGAACAATATCCTTCTTTATCTTTTTGCGAAAGTTTGAAAAGTTTTTCAATATTTTCTTCTTCACTTTCAAAACTAATTTTTGAGTTTTCTTCTAATTTTGACATATAATTCATATCCAAAACAATATCAAATGATGATGTTCCATAAAATCCGGTTGAACCAACCATTACATTAGCACTTACGCCTCTCATATTATCCAATTCGGCGTGTCTTGCAGCTCTTAAAAATTGTCCGTTTGTTTCTTCAAATGATGCTTTTGCAATGGGACCGGTGTCGTCATTGTTTATTCCATGTCTAAATACTGAAATAATATTCGCAGCATAAGTCATTCTATCAACTAATAATGCCATATGATGATAATTAATATATGTTCCATCAAATTCCAATACTTCTGATAGTTCATTATAAATAACTTGTCGTGCAGCTTCAATCCCTAAAACATTAAATGTTTCAACAATATCATTACTGAATGTTTTATTTTGATTTATATAATTTAATCCTAAAACTTCTAATAAATTAGTTCCAATAGTATCTAAAACCCAAATTTCTTTTTTTACAAATGTTCCAGATGTTTCTTCTTTATTATCTTTTAATTTTCTTAAAATAACTTTATCAATACCCCTAACGCCTCTTAAAACAATATTTTTTAACAGTTCTTCTTGAAAATTTTTTATAAAGTATATTTGGTCTGTTTGGTCTAATGGATTAACTTTTATTTTTTTAGATAAAGTAGATGCTTTTTGTTTAATGATATTATTCATTCTTATTCTAAAAATTAATTTATCTGAATTATAATCTGAAAATATACATTGAATAGTTTGTCCATAACTATTTTTTAATGTAAAATGAATATCATCCATTGTTATATTTTTTTGTAACATAATACTTGGTTCTAATTCCATTCTCAATATCCATTTTGATTTTTCAATATTATCATTCTTTTCTTGTTGATCAATACAATCATTAAATATATTTTCAAATTCTTTATATTGGCTTATTGTTTCTTTATCTTCTTCAATTAATGTATTTAAATCATCTGGGTCAAAACAAATTTCAATTGATTTAACTAAATCTTGTAGTTCTGTATGTTCCAACATATACATCACATTTCTTGCTATATCTTTATTTGTTTCGTCTTGTGGTTTTAAAAACACGGTTAAAGATGGATTTTTTGGATTTGCAGAAACTGTCAATACTTCTTCAATTCTTGGAACTCCTCTCGTAACATTAGATTTAGATGAAATACCTGCCGAATGAAAAGTATTTAAAGTATTATGAATTATTATGCCGTTGTCATTCATAAATGTTTGATTTTGTGGAACTGTAAAATCATATACATATTCACTTTGGTCTGGCGTATGAAAATTTATATCCACTATTTCGTCCCATATTACATTTGATGAAACTGCTTGATTTAATATTTTTAATTCATCTTGTATTAAATGCGATTTCTCATTATTTTCAAATATATCAATATATTTTCGTAGTGTTCTTCTTCCGATTGGTATTCCATTCATTTCTTTTTTTATCCATCTTCCATAATTTCTACTTTGACCTGGTAGTTTTAATTTTTTTCCGCATTCAGCTATTACAAATCCCAGTCCTTCTATTCTATCTATATCATCTGACAAATTATGAATATCATCACGCAAAGTATAATTTACTAAATTATCTAATTTTTCTATATGTAATAATGAACTTATATTTTCTTTATATAATAAACTATATCTTGATGATATAGCCAAATAATGCATATCTATCTTATGTTTTGGTTTTGTGTGAATTGAACCAAATATATCAAAATAAGCCAATAATAATGATATATCTTTTATTAACTGAAAACTACGACTACAAACTCTTATTTGGTTGTGGTTTTTATCATTCATAAAATTACCATCTCCGTCAAAATATCCTTGTATTAATCCTCCTTTAAACTCATTTGGTGCTAAAAACGCAAAATCTGGAACTCTCTTTATAAATGAACCATTACCACAAGTTGTATTAATAAATTCGGCTAATTCTTTATGATAGAATGTTGTATCTATAGCTTTATAGATTTTTTCACTATTTAATATTCTTCCTTCTTTTTCTCTTATTTTACATTCTTTACCAAAAAGAGAAGCAAACTTTTTAACATTTTCAATATATAATGGATGTATATTTGTTATTATGATACTCCCATTTGCTAATACATTTCCTGTTTTTCCTTTTCTTGTTAAACTACCTTCAGCTAAATATGCTCCAATAAACCAACCAAACAAATAATCTAATTTAAATGTTTCTTCTCCTATTTTAATAGTATCATTTATAAAATCATTATCTATATGTTTAGCAACTGGAATACGCATTCCTACTTTCATATCATAACCAACTATCGGAACAACTTGTTGATTTCTTCTAACTAAATGTGAATGAGCTGGCGTTGTAGTTACAGAACGACCACTTCTTGTTGTTACTTTCATTAACTCACCATTTACAGGATGGCGACTGATATGAGATATTTTATTCCAATGTGTTTTTTCTTCTTTATCAACACCAATAATATAGTATTCATCTTCTAATGGTTCTAATAATGTTTCAACACTATTTGGTAGTCCAGTATTGAATGTGTATTCAGGTAATTTTTCAATAATATCATCACACATTTTTCCAATTTCCCCTGAGAGCATAGAAATATTTTTTGTATTTTTATTAATTTTTACACACCTTATATGCTCTGTGTAATCAGTCGAGAGCTGGGTGGTCGGCTCGCCAATACTTTGTGCTGCTATCATTCCAACCATTTCACCAGGTGCGACAATTGATTTTTTATAAAACAAATTAATATTTTCCAATAATAAAATAAGAGAATTTTTATTAAATCTTTTATTAATTAAAAGTTCTTTTGGTGATAAATAAAAATAATATAAAACTTTAAATAAACTTCTTGGTGGGAAATAATATATTTTTTCAAGTTTATTATAATTATTTTCAATCATCTCAAATGCTTCCAAAAATGTAATATCAACTAAACTATTTGAATTGATATTTTGTTGTCCTAATATATTATTAATAATATGGGAAAAAGCTACTGGAACTCTAACTATAAAATCATCTTTATTTTTGAAAACATTTTCAACAATTTCATTTCTACTTTTTAACATCATATCAGTATATCCTTTTAATTTTTCAATTAAAACATTATCTTTTAATTCTTTTTTAAAAGCAGTCAATTTTTCTTTAATAAATATATTATTTAATATTTTTGGTTTCATATCTTCAGGAATATTAAAATGAGAATATATTTCTTGAATACTCATATTAACAAGTCGCAATTCTTGATTTTCTACTTTTGTTGTATCAATACCGTCATCACCATATGAAAATTGAATAATATAATCTTTATTTGAACGCACTGTTCCATCATAACGAACCATTAAATCTTCCATTGATTTAATTAAACGTCTTTGAATATATCCAGTTGAACTTGTTTTTACTGCTGTATCAATTAAACCAACACGACCTCCCATTGCGTGAAAGAATAATTCATTAGGTGTTAATCCATTAATATATGAATTTTCAACAAATCCTCTTGCATTTGGCGAATCATCATATTTTGTATAATGAGGCAAAGTTCTATGTTCGAATCCATAGGGTATTCTTTTTCCATCAACATTTTGTTGACCTAAACAAGCAGTCATTTGGGCGATATTTAAATCACTGCCTTTTGAACCAGCATTAACCATAATAACAAAATGATTATCTTTATTTAAACTTGTTAGTGCAATTTTTCCAGCTTCTGATGTTGCTTGATTTAAAATATTATTAACTCTTGTTTCAAATTCTTCTTGATTTGTTTTTCCCGTTTCATTTTCAAAAATACCAATTTGAGTTTGGTCTATAATATCTTTAACTCTATTTTTTTTATCGGTTATGACATTGATAATTTTATCTTTAATTGTATTATCTGATAATAAATCACTAATTCCAACACTAAATGATGTTTTTGTCATATAATCTGTAATTAATCTTTGTAAATTATCAATAAAATCGGAACTTGCTTGATTACCAAAATCATTACATATACGATGAATAATTCCTTTACTTCCTCCACCTAATATACCTTTATCTAATTGACCACGAATATAATTACCATTAATAATTTCTATAATATTATTTGAATTTTTTTTATCTTCATCATCATCAAATTGTTTATTTTTTGTTTTCAATGAAAAAGGAGGTAATATTTGTGTTAATAAATCAAAATTACTTACTTGTTGTTTATTTTTAAAAATATTTGTATCAACATTGTTTACACTCATTAATAAATTCATTGCAGTTTCTTTATTGAAATTAATATTTTTGCGAGTAAATAAATAACTTCCTAACATTGAATCTTGAAATATTCCAATAATGGGTGAATTATTTGCTGGACTTATAATATTAAATGGAACAGCAGCCAAATTTAATAATTCTGCATCACTTTCAACATCTTGGGGCATATGTAAATTCATTTCATCACCATCAAAATCAGCATTGTATGGTTTTGTTACAGCAACATTTAAACGAAAAGTATCTCCTATTTCCATAACTCTCGCAATATGACATTGCATACTCATTCTATGGAGTGTAGGTTGTCTATTAAATATAACTGGGTCTCCGTCCATCATATGGCGGTGAACTTTATCTCCATCTTCTAAAATAATTGAATTTCTATCAACATAACGAAGTGTAATTGATTCTCCATTTTTTCTTTCAAGTATTTTTGCACCAGGATAAATGTCAGGACCATTTTGAACTAATTTAGTTAAATAATTTTTATTATGAGAATTAACAATCACTGGTTTTGTAATATTTTTGGCTATTTTCATTGGAATACCTAATTCTTTTATTGAAATATTTGAATCTGCTGTAATTACTGAACGAGCACTATAATCAACACGTTTCGCCATTAAATTTCCTCTCATTCTTCCGCCTTTACCATTTAAACGTTCTTTAATTGATTTAAGGGGTCTTCCAGACCTTTGAGCTACAGCAGCCACTCCTGGAATTTTATTATCAACCATTGTTGCAATATAATATTGAACGACTGTCGTCCAATCATCAATAATATTTGCGGGTGCATTATTATTAATTTTATCTTGTAATGTTTTATTTGATTTGATTATATTTATTAATATATGCGTTAAATCATCTTCACTTTTTTGTTGTGAATCATGTTTTACTGAAGGTCTTACGGCAGGTGGTGGAACAGATAAAACTTGACATATCATCCAATCGGGACGAGACCATATGGGACTAAATCCCATAAAAGAAACATCTTCATCTGTTATTCTTTTAAATATTTTTATAAACATTTCAGGAGTTACCTTTATTAATATATTCTGTATTTCATCTTCTTTATTGGGTGATGTATTTTTCCATTCAGCAATAATTGTTGCTAATCCTTCTTTTTTTATTTTGAATGGTTGTAAACAACCACAACCATTTTCATTATCTTCACCACATCTATTTATTTTATTTGATAAAGCAAATATATATTTCCAACGTTCTTCGGCAGTCCAATTTAAAATATGTTTATGTTTTTCTTTACTTAATTTTAATTTACTACATTTGAAACATATACAACGAAGAACATTAATAACTATATTTAAATATTGTATATAAAATACAGGTCTTGCTAATTGTATATGACCAAAATATCCTGGTGTTTGTATATTATCTAATCCATCTGTTGGACAAGTCATTCCTCTATCAAGAACACCCATTCTTGGGTCAAATATTCCACCAATGACAGGTTTTGTTTCTCTTGATGTAATTTTTGCAACTGACCCATTTATTATTTCTTCAGGTGATAAAATACTAAATTGAATAGCGATAATTTTTGAAAAATTAATTTCATTAATTGATTTATTTTTGAACATTGTTGTTATATATTAATAATAATATTTATATTATTTTATTTCATTTTTATTTATAATTAAAAAATAAAATTGATTTAAAAAAATTAAGAACAAATATAATATAAAAAATGTTTAACGAAATTAAAAAAAATAATAAAAATTTATTTAAATCTAAAAAAATGATTAATCAAAAAAAACAAGAAAAAAATATAAATAAAAAATCGAATAATGATGATTTTTATTTAGATGATCATGAAAGTTGTGAAAGTGATGATGATGAAAGTGATGAAAGTGATGATGACGAAAGTGATGATGATGAAAGTGAAACTTGCGAAAGTGAAACTTGCGAAAGTGAAACTTGTGAAAGTGATGATGAAAGTGATGATAATGATGAAAGTGAAGATATTTTAAAATATAGAAAATTATTACAAAAAATGTTTCCATCTAAATTTATTGATAAAAAAGTTGAATCAGGAGAAAAAATAAAAAAAATAATAAAAAATGAAAAAGAAAACTTAAAAAAATCTCGGGATTTTTTATGTGAAGAAAAATTAAAAAAGAATAAAAAAGAAGAAAAAATAATAAAGAATAAAAAAGAAGAAAAATTAAAAAAGAATACAAAAGAAGAAAAATCAATAAAAAATAAAAAAGAAGAAAAATCAATAAAAAATAAAAAAGAAGAAAAGGAAAAAACAGATAAAAAAAAGAAAATTCAAAATGAAAATATAAATATAATATTACAAATTGATGATGATTATGACAGTGAAAATGACAGTGATTGGGAAGATGAAGAAAATGACAGTGAAACAGAAAATGAAGATGATGATATTTCAAGTGATGAAAGTGATGAAAGTGATGAAAGTGATGAAAGTGATGAAGATGAAGATAAAGGTGAAGATGAAAGTGTTAAAAATAAAGAACAAATTATAACGAAGTATAAAAGTGAAAATAATAATAATAATGACAATTACAAAATAAAAAAAAATAAAATAATATTAAAACCACAACCAGAACCAGAACAACAACCATCAAATGAAATTATTAAAATATTAAAAGACATTGATGATAACAATATTTTAAATATTGAAAATAAAAATATATTAAATGAATGTATTGATTATTGTAAAAATAAATTGACAAAAATAGATAAAAAAAAGGACAAAAAAATTAAAAAAGAACAAGAAAGAAATACAAGAATATTTAAAAAAATAATAAAAGATAAAAATACATTAAATGACAATAAATATTTTAAAAAATTAGATATTGAAAATCAAAAAAAAATAATTAAAGAAATAAGAAAAATAAATGAAATATCAAGAATAGAAAAACCATATCGTATATTATTATTAGAAAGTGATATTCCAACAGAATATAAAAATATTGCTCTTAAAAAAATTAGTCTATTAAAATATATGGATTCATATTCAAATGAATATTATAAAAATAAAAATTGGGTTGATACATTTATGAGAATTCCATTTGGGAAATTTCAACATTTAGATATGAATATTGATAAAGGAATTGATAAATGCCATGAATTTATGGAAACTGCAAAAAAAACTCTTGATTTAGCTGTTTATGGTTTAAATGACGCAAAAATACAAATTATGCAATTATTGGGACAATTAATAACAAATCCTTCTGCAATTGGAACTTCTGTTGCAATTCATGGAGTTCCAGGTTCTGGGAAAACAACTTTATTAAAAGATGGAGTAAGTAAAATATTAAATCGTCCCTTTGCTTTTATAGCATTAGGTGGTGCAACAGACAGTTCATTTTTAGAAGGTCATGGTTATACTTATGAAGGAAGCACGTGGGGAAAAATAGTTCAAATATTAATTGAAAGTCGTTGTATGAATCCTGTTATTTATTTTGATGAATTAGATAAAATTAGTGATACACCAAAAGGTGAAGAAATATTGAATATATTGGTTCATTTAACGGATACAACTCAAAATAATCAATTTCACGATAAATATTTTTCAGAAATCAATTTTGATTTAAGTAGATGTTTATTTATATTTAGTTATAATGATGAAAGTAAAATAAGTCCAATTTTATTGGATAGAATGTATAAAATAAAAACAAATGGATATTCAAATAAAGAAAAAATTATTATTTCAAAGGATTATCTTTTACCTAAAATTCGGGAACAAATCAAATTTACAATTCAAGATTTACATATTAATGATGATGTTTTATATTATATTATTGAAAATTATACATCAAATGAAAAAGGTGTTCGTAATATTAAACGTTGTTTAGAAATTATTTATTCAAAAATTAATTTGTTTCGTTTAATGAAACCTAATACAAATTTATTTGCAAATGATATAAAAATAAAAGTAGAATTCCCGTGTCATATTACAAAAGATATGATTGATAATTTATTAAAAATATCAAATAATACAAATGAAAGTTTTAAATCAATGTATGTTTAATGATAACAATTCTTCCATTCAATTAATTAATTAAAAATAAACAAAAATAAATAAATAAAAATAAATAAAAATAAATAAATAAAAATAAATAAATAAAAATATTTTTTTTACTTTGTTATAATTTTGTAAAGCTTTTATTATTAATTAATTAATTAATAATAAATAAAAATGATTTTAAAAAAGTATTGTAATTATGATTTAATTATAAAAAGTTTTAAATAAAAATGTTTCAAAATAACGAAGAAAATAATATTGAAATTGATTATATTAAATCGTTATTTGCTATATTTGAAAAAAATGAAGACATAACTTTAAAAATATTAAATAGTTATAAATATGGCATAATGATTTATATTGATCAAGAAGAACAAAATCATATGGAACAAACGCAAAATGATGATGAAAATGAAAACAATAATAAATATTATATGTATTTATTTTATGGAATTAATTTTTGTCATATTATAAATGAAATAATAAATGAAAATATAATAACTTTTTCATTTATACCCAAAGAATTAAACAGATGGAAGAATAAAATTCAAGAAAATAATATTAAAATATTACACAAAATAATGGAATTCTTAAATCAACAATTAGATGAAAAAACAGAGAATAATAATTTTTATTTATTAAAGTAGAATAAAAAAATTAAATACTTGAACCTTGAATTAATGGAACATTATTTCCTCCGCGTTGCCATAAATATTTTACACTATCTACATTCATACAAGCACAACCCATAGAATTTGAATAAGTTTCTCCATATTTACAACAATCGGGTTTAAATTCAGTTTGAGAAAATATAAACATACTATCATTTTGTAATGGAAGAGGTGTATTTTTATATGAATTTAATTTATTTAGTTCAGCATTACCGGGAGTTAATGTAGGATTCATCCAATTATTAGTATTTAATGTATTTAAGGGATAAGAAGCATATACTTCACCTGTATTCATATAATTTTTATTTAAACCAATAAAACCTTCTTTTTTTACTATATTATTTTTATTTTTCATTATCATATTATTTTTTTCTTTTGAATCATTTGTTGTTTCATCATTATTTTTAATTTTTACGTCTATTTTTTTTCCTGTAACTGTTTCAAAAGTTTCTAAAAAAGACATTTTAGAACATCCACAAAATAAATGGCACATTAAAATAAATAAAACAATAAAAGAAAAAATAAGTAAAATTATATTAACTTTTCGTTTTCCAAACATTATTAGAAAATTTTGCATATATACATATTTCATAGATTATATTTTAATTTGAATAATCAAATAAAATTATTCAAAATTTAAACAATTATTATAGTCAAAAATTAATTCATTATTAATAAAAAAAGTTCCTTTATCTGTCAATAAATTATATAATATTTTATTTTTATAGTTTGTTGAAAAACATTCAATATTTTTTAATTTTACAACTCCATAAACAATTTCACCATTTATTAATTTTTCACCAATATTTATTGCATTTATTTTTTTAAATGTTTTATCCCAAAGTTGAATATTAATTTTTTCGTGAAAACCTTTATCAATATATAAATGAATATCTTTTAAATCCCAAATATTATTTTGTTTCAAAATATTTAAAACATCATCATAATGATTATAAATTTCATCCCAATCACTTAAAATACAATTATTTATTTCAATAATTTTTGTATCAGTATTGATTGAATATAAAAAAGGATTATTATAATTTACAATTTTTTCACTTAATGGATGATTTTTTACAAGTATCCAATTATCAGCATACAAAACAGGATGAGACCCACTTAAAATAATATCATTTAAATTATACATGGTTTCATTATTTGAATTTAATTTTATTATTGCTGTTATTTTTGAATTGTTAATCAATTCATCATATAATTCTAAATCTTTTATTTTTTTTATTTTTCCATTTTTTAATTCAAAAATTGTATTTTCATCAAAACATTTTGGTTTACTACCGTGTGGAACTTTTGGAACTGATTTTGTATGGATATGCAACATTTGTGTCATAAATACAACAATTATTGTTAAAGGTATTGATATTGCAACAAATATTGCAGTCATTGATACGGCAGCAGGCCAAGTAAATAATCCCAACCATAAAGATAATATAACAATTGACATAGCAATTAAAATCATAACAATAAATTGAATAATAGCACCCATCAATGATTGTAAAGCAAAATAAGCTGTCAAACTTGCCATTAAACTTGCAGTTAATATTCCTTGAACTTTTCCAAATGTATCATTTAAAGCAATCATCATCGTTTGAATTGGTGTAATAATATTTAATAATCTATTCATTATTTCCATAATAATATTTTTTACATTTGACCTTATGTTTGATATCATATTTCGAATAGCTTGTATCGCATCATTAATTTCATTAAAAATATCAACAAATATATTAAATATATAATTAAAAGGTTGTAAAGCATAACTTGACACAGAACTTAATATATTTTGAATACAATAATTAAAATTTTCACTAGTAAATTCAAAAATACTTTTATCGGTTGGTTTATTTATAAATCCTGCAAATAATATATTTTGAGGTTTACAACGATTTTCATTCCAATTTTTTTTTATTTCATTTGAATTTATCATAACAACAAAATAAAAATGAAAAATTGTTAATAAAACAGTCAATAAAATAAAAATTAATAATGATGTTGAATAAATATCATAATACGATAAATTATTATATATTTTAGATAATTTTTGAATTGTTTCATTTGTTTCCTTTACCATAATCATATATTAGTATAATACAAAATAATTATAATAAAAAATATTTATTAAAACGGTTAAAACAGATAAATATCTAATTTTTTTTACTCCGTAAAGTTAAATCATATTTATTATTTATATTTTTAAATAATTTCATTTAACAAAGGAAAAATAGTTGATATTTCATTTTTTATTTTCATAGCTAAATCATAATGTTCTCGTTGAGTGGTATTAATATCACATCTAATTTTTAAATAATGTATCCAACTTCTTATTGTTCCGTTTATATACAGTTTAGTTAAAGTAAGACCTTCACTTAAAATAACTCTTGACTGTTCTTTTGCGATATTATTTATATTACAAAAATCATAATAATTTTTTTCAATATTTATTAAATCATTTTGTAATTTTTCAAACTCTTCACTTATTTTAATTTCTTCATCATTTTTTTCACGATCATCAATTGAAATACTCATTTGACGATTTTTTTTATCCTGAAAACGACATTCACGAGTTGTAAAATCGGAAACAAAAGCATATCTTTGTGAAAATTCTTGAAATGAAAAACTACGATGACGAATAATTTGACGACTAATATCACGAGTTGTTTGTATTTCAATAACAATATTACACATTTCAAAAGGAGACCAGTGATGATTATTAATTAAATAATTACATAATTTTTCACTTGTTTCGTGATTATTTTGATTTTCAGGATTAGAAACTCTTGCACAAAATGCGATTTGTTCTATAATGGATAAATTTTTATTATCATCAATTGCATTTGAATATGAAATTATTTTTGCTTTATTATATTCCATAAAATTATAATAAGTTAAATGTAAAAATATATTTAATAAGTTTTAAAATACTTTAATTTATTGATTAATAAGTTCATCATCTTCCCAATCCCAAAATATATAATTTCCAATATTTATTATATGCGTATTTGTTATCAAATTATAAAGAATATCACTATATTTTTCTGTATTTATTTTTATAATTTCTTCGCTATTATTATTATTTTTTTGTAATTCCAAATCATAATTTTTCATTTTAATAAATTTTTTATTCCATTGAATAAAATGTTCTCCAGTTATATATATTTTATTTTTTTCATTTTCCTCTTCTTCACCCATTAATTCATAAAATTCTTCTTTTGACCTATTTTTTAATTTAATAATACCATCAATAATTGAACCATCTTTTAAAATATCACCAATTATTAAATTTTGAATTTCTTTTAAATCTCCATTTATCATTTTTAATTTGGTTGTTGGATGAAAACAACCTTTTCCTAATGCTTTAACCATTTGACCGGGTGGACCGTTCCATAAACTTTCCATTGTTTGTAAACTTCCAGATAAAACATACATTAAAACAGTAATTACACCAATTATTTTTCCAACTAAATCTTTGATACTTAATGTCATTTTTTGTATTTCTATTATCAAATTCATAAATACACCAAAAATACTTTCAATAATATTTGTTATAAAATCACGAATAACACTAATCATATTTCTTATTCCACTAATATCAACATTAAAATTATTCCCAATATCAACTAATGTGGATGATATATAATTCAAAGGTTGTAAAATATAACTCATATAATTCATTTGCATATTTTGCACGCAATAAGTAAAATTTTCTTCAATATTATCAGCAAAAGGCATAAATAAAGGATTACATCTATATTCATTCCAATTTTTTTTAATATCTGCTAACATAAACCAATAATAAATAAGAATTAATTGTGATAAAAATAATAAATTTAATAATAAAAAATTCCAATAATGTGTCATTTTTGGCATTTTTTTCTAATATAATATTATTTTATTATTATTCTAATATTTTTTATTTTTGAAAATGATATTCTTTTAAAAAAGAATATTTTATATTTTATATTTTTTTACTCTTATTATTTTTTAGATTTTTTGGATTTTTTAGATTTAGATTTTTTAGATTTAGATTTTTTAGATTTAGATTTAGATTTTTTAGATTTGCAACTAAAAAATCCTCCAGTTGTAATTTTAGAATCATTTAAAGCATTATTTTGATTATTTACACTTAACGAAGTTAATTTTGTAACTGTTGATTGAGATGATACATCTGGAACTAATGGTTTAACGCCGTTATTTGATATTGTTGGAACAACAATAGAAGAACTACCACCTTTTTTTAAAGTTTGTTTCCTTTTTTTTTGTTTTCTTTTTCCACCAATTGTATTAACCATGCTATTTTGATTTACTGAATTTATTTTTGTTGCATTCATTGCCGAAAGTTGTGGATTTCCGGCACTTGCGGGTAAAACATAAGGATTTACTTTCAATGTTGAAGTAGACATATAATATAACAAAATAAATAAATTTTAATGATAGAATAAAAATAAAATAATTTATTATTCAATAATTATAACAAAAATTAAAAATATATTAAAAAAATATATAATATATATTTTAATATGAATATTGATGAAAGATTAGAATTACAAAAAATGATTTCAGTTAACGGAACAACAGACCAAACTAATTTAATAAGACAATTAAAACATAGTGATATTTTAAGATATGAAATCAATAAATTTATTGAATTAAAAGCACAATATATTGATGATGATGAAAAAATAAATTTAGAGGGAATGGTTGAATGTTCTTTTTTAAACACTTATTATAATGATATTTATAATCGTTTAAGAAAAGATGAATTAAATATTGATATTCTTTTTCAATTTTTAGATGTTCTAAAAAATATTGAAGAAGAAAAAATAGACCAACACGAAGGTTCATTTAAAGTTGGAAAATTATTAAAAGAAATATATGTTGATTCAGCATTAAGAAAATCTAAAAAATTAGATGAACTTTATCCGAGTGATAAAGAAATAGAAAATAAGGGAATAGATATAAATTGGAAAACATATAAAAAAACTCATTAAAATTAAATAAAAAACGATACTTACAAAATCTCAAAATCTCAAAATTTTAAAAAAAAGATAAATAAAAATCATTATAAATAAAAAATCATTATATTATTAATTATAATATAATGATTTTAGTTATTGTTGAAAGTCCAAGTAAATGTAAAAAAATAGAAGAATATTTAGGAGAAGATTACAAAGTTATTGCTTCGTTCGGGCATATTCGTGAAATAAAAACAATAAAAAATATTGATATACAAAATGATTTTAAAACAAATTATGAAATAATTGAAGAAAAAAAACAAATAATTAAAAATATACAAAAAGAAATAAATAAATCAGTTGATATTATTTTAGGAACTGATAATGATAATGAAGGAGAAGCTATTGCTTGGCATATATGTGAAGTTTTTAATCTTCCAATTGAATCAACAAAAAGAATAACATTTAATGAAATAACATATTCAGCAATACAAAATTCAATTAAAAATCCAAGATTTATTAATATGAATATTGTTTTTTCACAACAAACGAGACAAATATTAGATATATTAATAGGTTTTACAATTTCTCCAATATTATGGAAAAATATATCTTGTAAATCAAAAAATCCTTTAAGTGCAGGAAGGTGTCAAACTCCTGCTTTAAAAATAATTTATGATAATTTTTTAGAATTAAAAAATAATAATGGTATTTCTTATTATAAAACAACAGGATATTTTACAAAATTATGTGTGCCTTTTGAATTAGACAAAGATTTTGAATTACATGAAGATATTGATTTTTTTTTAAAAGGAAGTGTTAGTCATGATCATAAAATGATAATAAATGAACCTAAAATAAAAATAAGTTCATCGCCTGAACCTTTTATTACTTCAACAATTCAACAATATATAAATAATGAATTACAATTATCACCAAAAGAAACAATGAAAATATGTCAAGAATTATATGAAAAGGGATTTATTACATATATGAGAACAAATACAAAAAAATATTCAAATGAGTTTATTAAAAGTGTCGATAATTATTTAAAAATAAAATGGAATTTAAAAATTTCAAGCGATGAAAATAAAATTAATAATATTAATATTTCTTCATTAAATAAACAACAAAAAGAACAAGACTCACAAAGTATACAAAAATCTCAAGATTTTTTTGGCGAAGAAGAAACAAATCATGAAGCAATAAGACCAACAAATATATTTTTAAATGAATATAGTTTAAAAGAAGGAAAAATTGAAAATGATAATGATATTCAAGATTTTAAAAATTTAAGTATTAAAACAATGAAAATTTATAATATTATATGGAGAAATTCAATACAAAGTTGTATGGATGATTCTAAATATAATGACATAAATATAAAAATTATTGGTTTTCAAAAAAATAATTTTAAATATAACACAACAAAAATAATTTATGAAGGTTGGAAAAAATTTGATAAAAAAAAAGAAATCTTAGCATCAAAAGAATATGACTTTTTTATTTCTTTAAGAGAAATGCAACAAATTAAACAAAAAAGAAATGATTATATTAGTGTTGATTATATTAAAATCATATCAGAAGAAAATAAAAAAGAAATTAAATCTCACTATAATGAAGCAAAATTAATAAAAAAATTAGAAGAATTTGGAATTGGAAGACCTTCAACATATTCAATGTTGGTTGATAAAATACAAGAAAGAAAATATGTTGTTAAAGAAAATATAAATGGATATGAAAAAGAATGTGTATCATTGATATTACAAAAAAATGAATTAGAAGAAAAAAAAATAATAAAGATTTTTGGGAATGAAAAAAATAAATTAATCATTACACCATTAGGAAATATTGTTATTGAATTTTTAATAACAAATTATGATAATTTATTTAATTATGAATATACTAAACATATGGAATTTTTTTTAGATGAAATTGAAAAAGGTAAAAAAAAAAAGGAAGAAATATGTTTTTTATGTAATGAAGAATTATTGAAAACTATTGAAATAACAAAGTATAAAAAATCGAGTATTCAAATTGATGATAAACATTCATTTATTATTGGTAAAAATGGTCCAGTTGTTAAAAAAACAGAGGATGATGGAAAAGTTATTTTTATTTCTGTTCGCAAAGAACTTGATATAACAAAAATTGAAAATGGTAATATAAATGATATAATTGAAAAAACAAATATAACATCATTAAATATAGGATTTTATAATGATGAAGAATTAATTTTGAAAAAAGGAAAATATGGAATATATGTTGTTTATGGAAATAATAAAAAACCGCTTTCTTGTTTTGGTAATCGTCCATTAGAAAACATAAGTTATAATGAGGTTATTGATATATTACAAAAAAATGAGAATGAGAATGAGAATGAAAATGAAAAAGAAAAAAAATTTATAAGACAAATAAGTGAAAATATAAGTATTCGAAATGGTAAATTTGGAAACTATATTTTTTTTAAAAAAAAAACAATGAAAATACCAAAATTTTATAAATTAAATGGTTTTAAAGAAAATATTATAGCTTGTGATTTGAAAAATATTCAAAATTGGATATATGAAAAATATAATATTAATTAAAATATTTTGTGCATTCAGGGACAACTAAATCATATTCAAGTTTATTTTGTGGTGTTAATAAACCCAATTCAAGTGTAAAACTAAAATCAGCATTCCCAAAAAAAACAGGCATTCCATCATGATATACTAAATTAATAAATATTTTTCTAATTCTTTCTGCTGGTGGATTAAAATATTTATGTGGAAATTGCGAATCATCAAAACATTGATTAAGAGGAAAAGAATTGATTGGTATTTTTGCAAAAGCATTATTTACAACTCCGTTTGTTTGATTTGTTGTATTTGTAAAATTACTTATATTATATGGAATTGTTGTATCAATATTATTTAATCCATTAATTTGCATATAAAAATATTCTAAACCTCTTATATTTATTTTATCAGGTGATTCTATAAAATAAACATTTGCACCTGTTAATGTTGGCAATAACCAATATCCATCATCGCTATTTAAAGCATTCCCATAATTAAATCTCGGAAGATTGAGATAAATAATATTTCCATCCCCATCGTAAATACTTTCTGTTGGTGTTTCTGATTCATAATTACAATATGTAAAACCTAAAAACCAAGGAAGTCCCCAATTAATATATTTATCAATACTTCGTGCATTATAACAATCTGCATTTTTCATTAATTTACTATTTGAATAAACAACACTATCATTATTTATTTTAAAACCACTATTTTTATTTCCAAACCACAATTTCATTGAAACTTCATTATAAACTACTACAAAATCACTATAACATCCTTGATCATAAAAAGATTGTAATAAAGAAGGAAAAAATTCTGTTAAATAATTTATTAAATATTTCGAAACGGTATAATTCATTTTATTTGTTAATTCATTTGCTAATTGTTTGGGTGTATATGAACCTTCTTCAATAAAACAAACAAATTCACTTAATATATAGGTATTAAATCCTGAAAATATAGCTTCTTGTAAAGAATTTGAATTATTATTTATATATGGATTATAAGGGTCTGAAATAGAAAATACAAAAAATGTATTATATTTTTCTCCCGAAAAAACATAATAATTTGAAGGAAAAGACCAACTACTTAATTTTATAGATTGGACGTTTAAATAATCTTGCGGTAATTCTATTTCAAATGATGATGATATTGGATATTTTAATATATCTCTATCTTCTGAATGTATGGAAATAAATTTTTTTTGAAAAACATATTGTTGAGAATTTGTAATTAATGGATGTGAACTAAAATTATTCATATCTGTTATATTTTATTTATTTTTTATTTTTAACATTTAACATTTAATTAATTATTTTAAAAAAATGAAATAATTAATAACCTTAAAATTATTCATAATCATAATAATTTAAAATAACTATGGAATTTCTTTCTTGGATTAATATGGATAAAATAAATTTTATTTATTTATCTTTAAACATTAACGCAATTGACTTTTTAGAAAATGAAGAAAACCAACATTATATTAATTGGTTTGATTTATCCCAAAATCCATCTGCAATTGAATTATTAGAAAAAAATCAAAATAAAATTAGTTGGTATAATTTATCTAAAAATCCAAATGCGATACATCTTTTAGAAGCAAACCAAAAAAATATAATTTGGAGTAATTTATCTAAAAATCCAAATGCTATTGAATTATTGGAAACTAATATAGATAAAATAGTTTGGAGAAATCTTTCCCTCAATCCAAATGCAATACAATTACTTGAAGATAATTTTAATGAAATAAATTGGAATTACTTGTCTCTCAATCCAAATGCTATACATCTTTTGGAAGAGAATCTGGATAAGATAAATTGGAATAATTTATCTCTTAATCCAAATGCAATACATCTTTTAGAAGAAAATCAAAATAAAATAGATTGGAATAATCTATCAGTTAATATAAATGCTATTGAATTATTAGAATCTAATTATGATAAAATTGATTTTGGATATTTATCAAAAAACCATAATGCAATACATATTTTGGAAACTAATCAAAATAAAATAGATTGGGTTTATTTATCTAAAAATCCTAATGCGATTTGTCTTTTAGAAAGCAATATAAATAGAATTGAATACGGACATTTTTCATTAAATCCAAATATTTTTACATTTAATGGTAATTTATTAAAATAAATATTCTTTGTTTTGATTATTTGTAATTTCATTTATTTTTAAAAAATAAATGAAAATGATAAATATATTATTATCATATTATATTATGGTTTATGATTTATTTCAATTATTAGTATCTTTATTGTATACTGGTATTGTCTTATTAATTATTTATATTTTAATAAACAAATTAGAAATGTTATGGACTTCTTATTCATTTATTTTATTGGGTTTAATTTTATCTGTTTTTTTATTTTTTAAACCTTTTAATTTAAAAGTTATAATAGCTTGTTTTTTTTTAATGTTCTCAATTTCTTATAATATTTACATTACAGCTATTTATAGAAATAATATAAGTGAAAATAAGATACCTAAAAGTTATACTTCATTATCAATTTCAAATATAATATTAATTTGTTTATTGTTATATATAGTTATTATTTCTATCAATTTAGAAAATAAAACTTTTATAATTAATAATTCAAATTTTTATACTTTTTTGTTTTTAATCACATTATCTTTTATTTTAAATATAACTGAAATGATAATATTAAAAAATTTTATAACAGACGGTTAAATTTATAAGATAATCCAAAATTATTATCCGATATCCATATTCCAGATATTTTCAATATAATATTTATTGATTTATAATAATTTTTATGTTCACCTGTAAAATCACGAGATTTGTTAATGTCTTCATTCGTTTTTTCGTCCATTTCATAAGAATTAAAAATAGTAATAATACCATTATTTAAAATTTCATTTATTTTATAATTTGGTATTTTTTCATTTATATTTGCTTTTTTTAAAATATTATATTCAATATTTTTTATTTTTTCAATTCTTTTTTCATTTAATAAAATATCAAAATAATATTTACTTTTATTGTTTTTATGGATTACTTTTATATTAAATAATGGAATATCAATTAATATAACATTTAAACTATAAAATGACGTTGAAAAAATTATTTTAATAAAAAATCCATTTGATATGATATTGTTTTTTATTTTTTCGAAAAAAAATAAATGGTCTTCATTAAAAAAATCCATTGGAATTATTATATTCATTCTTTTAAAAAATTAAAAATAATTTTTATATTATTTTAATACTTCGTTATTATTTTAATACTTCGTTATTTATTTGGTAATTATAAGTTTTGTTTTAATACTTCGTTAGTTTATTATTTAATAAAAAATATTTAATATTAAATAATTATTCTTAATGTTATTAATGATAAAGTTTTGTGAAACACATTATGATGATTATTTAATTTCAAATAAACGAAAATCATTACATCCAAAAATTATGGATATAATAAATAATAAAATAACAAATAATATACTTGAATTAAAAAATATTATATTGTATGGATCAAGTGGAGTTGGTAAATATACTTCTTCTTTGGTTTTAATAAAAAAATTTAGTTTGAGCGAATTAAAATATGAAAAAAAAATTAATATTAATTTTAATAAACAAGAATTTTTTTTTAAAATTAGTGATATTCATTATGAAATAGACATGTCTATTTTAGGTTGTAATTCAAAATTATTATGGCACGAAATATACAATCATATTGTTGATATTGTATCTTTAAAACCTGAAAAAAATGGTATTATTTTATGTAAATATTTTAATGAAATTCAAATTGAATTATTAGAAAATTTTTATAGTTATATGCAAACAAATAAAAATATAATGACAGGGACATCTAATGTAAATATTGTTTTTATTCTCATTACTGAAAATTTATCTTTTATTCCTGATAATATTTTAAATTGTTGTAATATTATTCATTTTCCACGTCCAACATTAACTTCATATAATAATATTTTAAATTTTCCAACGCAAAAAACATCATTCTCATTACCGTCATTAACGCCAACAACAATAAAACAAAAAGATTATACAAAGTATGAAAAAATAAATAATATAAAAAATTTATTTTGTAATTTAGATAATCCCGTTAAACATTATGATTTAATCTCAAATAAAATAGTGAATGAAATAATGAATGATACAAAATTTTCAAAAATGAGAGAATTAATTTATGATATTTTTGTTTATAATTTAAATATTCAAGAATGTATTTTCAAAATTATTACTTTATTATTTGAAAAAAATAAAATTACATCTTTTCAATTAACTGAAATATTAATTAAAACATATACATTTTTTAAATATTATAATAATAACTATCGACCAATATATCATACAGAACTTTATTTTTATAATTTAATTAAAATTATTAAAGATTTAAAAGAATAATAAATCATTTATTAGAAGATAATGAATTATGAAAAAGCTATTCAAGAATTAGAATTAACAAACTATAATAATATTTCTCTTAATTTTATTATCATTAAAAAACAATATCATAAATTAGCATTAAAGTTTCACCCAGATAAAAATAAATGTTTTACTGAAACAACTAATAAATTCCAAAATATTCAAGAAGCTTATGAATATTTAAAACCATTTTATTATGAAGATAAAATTGAATGTGAAGCACAAAAACAAACAAATAATAATGTGAGTTTATATATTGATTTATTAAAAAATTTTATAATTCTTATGTTGGATAATATTAACATAAAATATTCACAAGAAATTGAAAATATTATCATCAATAATTGTAAAAATATATCTTTACAATTTTTAGATAAATTTGATAAATCAACTATTTTATTATTATATCAATTTTTATATAGTTATCAATCTATTCTTTCATTAGATAATGAATTATTAAATAATATTTTTGAAATAATTAAAAAAAAATACGAAACCGAAATTTATATTTTAAATCCCACTTTAAATGATTTATTAAATGATAATATATATAAATTATCAATTGATAATATTATTTATTACGTTCCATTATGGTTTAATGAATTAACATTTGAAAAAGATAATAATAATGAAATCAATGTTATTTGTATTCCAGAAATAGAAAATAATATATCAATTGATGAAGAAAATAATTTAACATATTATTTTTCTTATCTTTTTAATATTGATATATTTGATAAAGAATATTTAGAAATTTTCATCAATCACGATGATCACCATAAAAAAAGTTTTAATATTCCAACACAAGAACTTTATATAAAAAAAAAACAAATATATATATTTAAAAATGAAGGAATTTTAAAAAAAAACAATTGTATATTTAATTTAAATGAAACAAATAAAATCGGTAAAAGTGATAGAAGTGATATTATTATTTATATTACCTTTTTATTTGAATAAAAATATTTTGAATATCATTGAATAAAAAATATATAAATTATCATATATTTTTTATTCTCAAAATTATATTAATCAAAACATACATATTAATCAAAACATTTAATTCAATTTAATTTAAACATATTAATATTTTTATTAATATTTTTATTTATGATTTGCTTTCGATATTATTAATTCTTACTATAAGTTATATTTTAAGGATTTTTCTTTTTATAAATTTTCTTTTTTTTATCGCTTGTTACTGATAATTCTTCTGTTGCTAATGAAGAATCTTGAATTTTTTCTTCTTTATCAACTATATCTTCTTCTTCATTATCACTTACCTCTATTTCTATTTGTTTTTTAATTGGTAATGCAATTTCTTCTTCTAATTCTTCAAAATTATCCTTTTTTAATTTTTCTTTATCATTTTTGTTTAAATGAATTAAACATTTTTTTTGACCTAATACACGTTCTCTTGGTTTTTGAGTAATTGCTTGAGACATTTCCCAAGTTACCGTAAATTTTCCATTTGTAAACCAAATACCACCACATACTAAAACTGTTGCAATATTACATTTTTTCTTTGAAGGAAATATATCTAATGGTGTAATTTTATCATTCTCGGGATTTGGAAATAATATTTCTTCATCTTCACTATATACTTCACATTTCCAATTATTGTCATAATATGGAACTTTTGAACGAATATATGGTGGTGTGTTTGGTTTTTTGCTGTATTTCAACATTGGAGTCCATAATGCTTCAACAACATCAACATTTTTATGAACTTTACCAAACCATTCTTTTGAATTCGATAATGCATCCCTAATAATTTTATTTTCAAAATTTTTCAAATTTTCTAAAAATGCTGTTGTTTCTTCTGTTGCATATTCAGTATTAGGAAATAATTGAGATAATTCATATTTACCATTACCTACACCTGTTTGTGGGTCGACATAATCACCAACCCCAAAAGATAACATTAAAGGTGTTGAAATAATTAACCATTCATTTGTTTCAGCATCTAATATTTTTACATTCTTTCCGCCTAAATTATTAATTTTTGGTGTTGCGTATTTAATATTTTCAAATGTAAATGTTGAACCGCATTTAATTGAGTTTGAGTTATCAGTATTCATTTTATTATTGTTTATATATGATATATTTTAATGCTCTATCTTTAAATCATTTTTTTTTTAATACTAAAAACAAATAAAAATCAAGTCTTTTAGGTTTAAAAAATATTTTTTTTATTAAAATATTTATATTATTTAATATTAATATTATTAAAAAAGATATTACTATATATTATATAATCAATGTCATTATTTGAAAATAATATATTTTTATTACCAAATGATGAAAATATCAACGAAGAAATACAAAATAATCTAATTGAAAATGTCAATCAATATTTTGATATTGAAAATAATAATAACGAAGCATTAAATAATTTTAAAAATAATTTTCAACAAAAAATTAAAACAACAATACAAAATGATTTGTTAATTATTCCAAATTATAAAAATATTGAAATTTTATTTAAATATAATTATAATGTTAGTCAATTAAAATATTTTATTAAACATTATAAATTAAAAACAAGCGGAACAAAAAAACAATTATTAAATCGTATTTTTTATTTTATTTATTATTCTCATTTTATTACTAAAATACAAAAAATAGTTAGAGGATTTTTTCAAAGAAGTTTAAATAAATTAAGAGGTCCTGGACTTTGGAACAGATTATTATGCAATAATAAAAATGATTTTTTAACTTTTGAAAATATAAATGATATTGAAATTCAACAATTTTTCAGTTATAAAGATATTGATAATTTTATTTATGGTTTTGATATATTATCTATTTATAATTTAATATACACTAAAAAAAATTATTCATATATTATGAATAATGAAATTAAAAATCCATATAATCGTAATATTATACCCTTAACAATTATTTCGAATATTGATAAATTAATTAAACTCGGAAAAATAATGAAAATTTCAATTAACGTTAAAATAAAAGATATGAATGATGATATTTCTTTTCAAAAATCTTTAGAATTTAAAGCACTCGATATTTTTCAATATATCAATTCATTAGGAAATTATAGTGATGTTTCTTGGTTTTTAAATTTAAACAGAAATAAATTAATCACATTCATTCGTGAATTAGAAGATATTTGGAATTTTAGAGCTCAAATACCAAATAATATAAAATTATTAATTTGTCCCCCAAATGGAAATCCTTTTGGAAATTCTATTTTACAATTATCAAATATTACAAATAATATAAATATTTTTGAATTACAAAAAATTGTTTTAAATATTATTGAAAAACTTGTTTATTCTGGTATTGATAGAGAAAATAAAAAAATTGGTATTCTTTATGTTTTAAGTGCTTTAACATTAGTCAGTAGTTCAGCAGCAAGTGCTCTTCCTTGGTTATATGAGTCTGCATCAGGAGTTTAATACTCATTTTTTCCAAAAATTAATTTAATTTTTTTTAATTTTTTAAAAAAATTTATTTTAAAAAAATATATAATATATATATTTTTAACGCAAATCTCAGGTCAATTAATTTATAAAATATATATTTAACAACTTAAACTATTTAAAAACTTGATATTATAATAGATTATAATACAATGGCAAGAAGTTCTACTAAAAAGCAAACTGAAACAATTATTGAAACACCTTCACAAGAGCAACCACAATCAAGTGTTACTCAACCGGTTGAAAAAACAGTTGAAAAACCAAAGAAGGCATCAAAGAAATCAAAGGAAATCGTTCAACCTGTTGAAGTTCCTGTAGAAATTCCACAACAAGAAGAAGTTGTTGTTGATATTAAACAAGAACAACAAGAAGTTGGTGAATTTGTATCAGAGCAAACTGATGATTTTCTTACAAAAATTCAACAATTATGTTTGCTTGTTTCAAATTTAAAGAGTGATTTCAAGCAACTTGAAAAGAAGTTTCAAAAGGATTTGAAACTTGCACAAAAACAATCTGTTAAGAAGAAGAGAAAGTCAGGAAATAGAGCCCCAAGTGGTTTTGTTAAACCAACACGTATTAGTGATGAACTTGCAATTTTTTTGAATAAGCCTATTGGAACTGAAATGGCAAGAACATCTGTAACAAGAGATATTAATGAATATATACGCACGAATAGTCTTCAAGATAAGAATAACGGAAGAAAAATTCTTCCAGATGAGAAGTTGGGAACTTTATTGAAGTTGACATCAACTGACGAACTAACTTATTTTAATCTTCAAAAATATATGAGTTGTCATTTTGCAAAGAATGTTAAACCAGTTGTTGTTGCAGATGAAGAAGTTGCTGTTGTTGCCTAAAAATTATATCACTAATAATTTATTAAAAATATTTAATAATAAATAAAAATACACAAATTTAAATAAAAATATATTATATAAAAATCATAATTACAAAAAAATAATATCATAATAATTATGATATTATTTTTATTTATTAGATTCCATCATTATGGAATTATTTTATAATTTGTTAATCATAAATACTTAATCGTAAAGTTTTTAGTAAAAAATAATTATCTGCATTATTATTTATTTTTTTTACATTTTTTTGCATCTCTTTAATATCGTTTAACATTTCATTATTATTGTAATAATTACTTATAAAAATTAAAAATTTATTTTTATTTTTTTCATCAAAATAAATGATATTATTATTATTTTTTATGCACCAATATATAAAATAATTATAATTGTATAATAAAATAAGTTTTAAAATATAATATGCCATAACATTTGTTTTTTCTTTATATTTATTATTCGTTATTTCACTGGTTTTAATCAATTCATCATACGTTAAATCCATATGTTTTAATATTTTAATCATTTGAAAAATAGAAAATTTAATTTCATTATTTAATAAATAATGAAATACTTTAATAAAATTATTTTCTTTATCTTTATCTTTATCATATTTAACAATATCATAACTAAAAAATATAATATTAAATATTTCTGCCCAAAATTCAGTATATGCTTCATATAAACGAACAATTGAATTTACCTTGAAAATATTTCTCGTTAATTCTTTTTCATAAAAATTATTATCATTTTTCAAATTTAAAGAAAAATCAATTCCAAATGAATGAAAGGTTTCATGAATAAAAACTTTAAACCATTCTTCTTTTCTAAAAATAATTATTTCTCCATTTTTAGGACATGATGTTGTTAATCCAGTATTAACATTTTTATGATCTAAAATATCCAAATTATTGGGTATCATCTTTTTAAGAGATGACATAAATATATAAATGTTTAAAGTTTTACAACATTCAGTATTTATATTATCTTTGATTAAATAAAACCAAGATAAAATACGTTTTACATATTTATTATATTCTTGAATCAATATTTTTTTTTCGCTTTCTTCAATTATAAAATATATTTTAATTTGTTTATTTATTAAACTCTCATTATTATTATTATTATTAAAGAAATAATAAATTATATTTTTTGAATATAATTTAATGTGTTTTTTTATATTTTCTGGAATATAATTAAACATTTGATTTTTTTCAAAAAAAATATTTGAATATTTTATAATTTTACCGTCAATATCCGGATATATTTTTTCTTTTATTTTTTTTAATTTCATATAAATTAAATTTAAAAATTTATTAATTGAAGTATTTATACTATTTTTATTTTTTTTTACGTAAATTTTTTCTATTGAATTGAAAAAATTCAATAAATAACAAGTTTCACGTGAAAAATAAACCATTAATAATTAATATATTATTATATTTTATTATTATAATAATATATAATGGAAAATATTATTTTATATGTTATTATTATGTTTTTATTTTTATTTTTACTTATTAGTTTTAGAAATCAACTCGTATTTATTCATTAAATTATAATTATATATGAATGAATAATTAATCATAATAAATATATATTTATTATAAATAATTAAATGAATAATCAAATAAATAATCAAATGAATAATCAAATGAATAATCAAATGAATAATCAAATGAATAATCAAATGAATAATCAAATGAATAATCAAATAAATAATATTAAAATATTTGGTTGTTGTTGGGATAATATAACTCTTAAAAAAGATTATCTTGGAACAAATTGTCCCAAAAATTTTGGATTTTGTGAAGACAATAAAACATATAAACTAAATAAAAAAGGAACAAATTGCGAAGAATATATGTATAAATATATGTTAAGTAAAAAAAATTAAATATTTTTATCAATTGTATAATTATAAAAATTTGTAAATGTTTTTTCTTGAATATTTTTTATTTTTTGTTTTTCAGCTTTGTTTAATATTGCAATTGCATGGTTTATTTCTTCTTGACTAACAATACCATCTTTATTTGTATCTATTACATTTATTATTTTATCCAATACTCTGTATTTTTTGGGAACTATACAATGACTACTTTCTTCATTAAACAGATGGTCGGATAAAATTGTAAAAGATGCAGTTAAAAATAAAGATGTTATTACACATCTTGTTCCTAAAAATGCCATCGAAAATATCAATAATTGTTTTGATACAGTCATTTTTAAATATTCTTCTGTTGATTTACTAAATTGTATACTTATAAATTTAGAACCAATATTTATTAAAATCATTGCAATACCTATAAAATATTTATTTGTATTAATATTTGTATCAAGAAAATGTGTTATATTTGATACAAATTTAAATATATTATCCATTCTATAAAATTAATAAATATTATAATCTTTTAATATTTTTATTATTTGATTAAATGATATTTTATTTTTTATCATTTCACTTTTATGTTTTATCTTACGATATGTTGAATTATAATATTCTCTTATTTTTGGAGTGAAATTTTCTTTGTTTCCCAAAAAATATACTTCGTTGCTCTCTCGTTTAAAAAAAACGCAATATAATAAAAAGAAACATAAAATAATAATAAGAATTATGTTTATTTTTTTCATTTTATGATATATTAATCAATTATTTTTTTTTATTTTTTATACATTTTCAATGAATTACCCACCTTTATGATATTTTATTATAAAATCTATCCATTTTTATATAATTTTAATTTATTAGTTTTGCTATAAATAATAACCATATTTTACGATATACTCAACCATATTCATTGTTCCCATAGAATAATTACATGATGCACATATTGGTCTTAAATTATTTATTTCAAGAGTTCCACCGTGAAATTCACTAATAACGTGTCCAACATGAAATTCTGTATTTAATATTATACTTTTTTTGCAACATAAACATTTATGTCTTGGAATATTTGCATCGATATATGTATTCCAAATATTTGTTTTATTTTTTTTTTGTATATTTTTTTTTTTTTGATTTTTAATTTTTTCTTCTTGTTCTTCAATTATTTTATCGTTTTTAATCTTTTCTTTTTCTTCTTGTTCTTCAATTATTTTATCGTTTTTAATCTTTTCTTTTTCTTCTTGTTTTTCAATTATTTTATCATTTTTTATTTTTTCTTCTTGTTCTTGTTTTTTTATTCTTTTTTTAATCTTTTCTTTTTCTTCTTCTTCAATTATTTTATCGTTTTTAATCTTTTCTTTTTCTTCTTGTTCTTCAATTATTTTATCATTTTTAATCTTTTCTTCTTGTTCTTGTTTTTTTATTCTTTTTTTGATATTTTCTTTTTCTTCTTGTTCTTCAATTATTTTATCGTTTTTGATATTTTCTTCTTCTTGAATAGTTAAACTCTCTTCATATTTTATTGATTTGATAAACATTATATTTTCACATTTTGAATTATAACTCATAATATTATTTAATATAGAATTTTTAGTATTTCCATTAAAAATCTTTTCTTTTATTTTATTCGTTTTATATATTTCCCGCAGTTGTTGAAGGTTTTTATTTTTTAATATTATCCAAATATCGTTAAATTCATTCATTAATACTTGTATTAATTCTTGTTTTTTAAACTTTGATATTCCAGATATTTTATTTATTTTGCATTTTTCTTTTAATTCATCAATATTCATTTTATGTATATTATTTTTAAAAATAAAACTATTATCAATTTCAAAATTATTTAACAAGGATGTATTATTATCAGTAATATCTGAAATAATACTATTATTTTCATTTTCACAATTATCTATTTTAAAAGAGGTTGACATTATTAATATATTTTATAAATTTTACAATATATTAATACAATCATTATTTATTTCATTTTTTTAAACAATTGATAATAAAACTTAAAATTAAAAAAAATATCTCGAATATGTATTTTTAATTATTTATGTTTGAAATGATTTATATTTTTAATGGTTTATATTTTTTCTTAATTAAAACAAATTTTGTAAAGTACTATCCACAATAATAATGTCATTAAATCTAAAATTTTATTATTTAAAGAAAATATAAATATTAAAAAAGTGATTGTTATTTTACCATAAATTGATTTTAAATATAAATCAAAATTTTCATTTGATATATTTGTTATTAGCATTAAAGTTGAAAAAATTATTAAAAACTCGAAAATTTTAAATGAATTCATTTTCATTTATATATTCTATGATTATATTTTGAAAATATAATGTTATTTTTTATGTTATTAATTAGTATTTAACGAATACTAATTAATATTTGGTCTTACTGGGATTTGAACCCAGATTGCGAAATTCAAAGTTTCGAATGCTTACCATTACATCATAAGACCTGTTTGCTCATACACAGGATTGAACTGTGATCATTGTGTTATAAGCACAATATCCTAACCATTAGAAGATACGAGCATTTGTAATTAAATAAATAATTATTTAATTACAATATTATCAATATAATATTCTTTATATTGTTATTTTAATAATTTGTATAAATAAAATAATTAAATGAAATAAAATAAAATAATTAAATTAAAGTGTTTTTCAATTTATATTTTCATTAGAATATATAAGAATATGTCAAATTTAGCATTTTATGGAAGTCCAATTGAATATGACAATCATTTATTAATTAATAACACGAATTCAAAAAATACAAAAAATGAGAATAATATAATTCATAAAAAAAGAAATAAAACCCAAAAAAATACAAATTTAATGGCAAAAGAAAATATTGAACCTTTTTATTCAAATAAAGTTAATAATATATTAACTACAATTAATAATTTACCTAATGATGATGATGAAGAAAATTATAATTATAATAATCAATTTAAACCTTTACCGCATCCTAATTCTTCTGGTGTGCAAAAAACAATTGATAATGAAAAATTTTATTTAGAACAACAAGAAATAAACGAAAAACAAAATAATTTACAAAAAATTATTCCTTCTATTCAAAATATGAAATTTCCTTTATTAAATGAAGATGATAATTCTTTTCAAGAAAGTTATTATTATCAAAATAAATTAAAACAATTTGATAATAATGATAATAATATTCTTATTAATAAATTAAATTATATGATTCATTTATTGGAAGAAAAAAATGATGAAAAAACAAATAATGTTATGGAAGAAGTTATTCTTTATTCATTTTTAGGTATTTTCATTATATTCTTAATTGATTCTTTTAATCATTTAGGAAGATATAAAAGATAATCCAATTCATAAATTCATCCATTCATCAATTCATAAATTCATCCATTCATCAATTCATCAATTAAACCAAAATTAATATTTTATTTGAAGGTAATGTTTGATAAGCATAATTATAAAAAAAATAAGCTACAGGCATTGTTGATATTGGTTCTTTTTTTTGTTTTAATTTTTTAATAATTAGATTATTATCACTTATATCTTCAATTATTAAATGACTATATTCTATTATACTTTGTTCTTTTGATATTTCATTATTATTATACTTTGCTATCAATATATTATTCAATGTTATTTTAAAATATTCAATGAATAAATTTTCTTCTTTTTTACTTGTGGTGAAATTTATTGAGGCATAAAGGGATAAAAATTGTGTTTCTTTTGTTATATAAGTACATAATTTTTTATAAAAATAACAAAATATTATTTCATCATTTTTTAAAATCATTTGAATGAATATATTTTTTGTTTTAATTAATTCTTCTATATCAGCAATATGTTTAATAATACTTATTTCATATTTATTTTTTGATTTCATTAAAAAATCATAAAAATAAAAAATATTTTGTTCGTTAACATATAATATTTTATATTCTGGATGGATGATTTTTAAATCATTTATTTTCCAATTTTTCATATCGAAAACAAAAGATTTATAAACACATAATGGAATTATTCCCGTTAATTCATCTTCTCTTTTAAATAAATTGACGAAAATATTTTTGTTTAAATGACGACACGTATATTCATATGTTTGTATTATCTTTTCAGCAATTTTTTTACCTCGAAACTGTTTATTTACGCATAAATAGTCGACATAATATAATTCAAAATTAATATTATTTTGTTTTATATATATTTTTAATGGAACTCCTGTCATTGTTCCAATTATTTTTTTTTCTTTTTTTATTTCTTGTGAATTCAAATAAATATCATTAAAATAAAAAATAATTAACGATTTTGAATTATGTAAATATGGAATAATATTTTCTTTTTCAGGTAAATATTCATTTTCTTTATTTTTAAAATAATGATTTTGTATTAATTTCACAGTTTCGTCTATTTTTTCATTTGAAGCATTACCAATATAAATACATTCTGTATTTTTAAAATCAGTATATTCATTTTTTTTAGGTAATGTTTTTTTTATTATTCCTCTGTTGTGAAAATAATATTGAAAATCATATAAATGAAATACAGGTTGCATATACCAAAATCTTGATTTAAATTTAAAATAATATAATAAAACTAACCAATAAATAAAAAAAATAATTAAAATTAAAATTAAAATTCGAATAACGAAATATAAAAATATTAGATTATTCATTTTTATATTTTGTTATTAACTTGTTTTTTTATTTTTTTATTTTAACTTTATAAAAAACATAGACAAATGATAATAATTTATATTTTTTGAAAAATATATAAATATTGATATTCATATTGAACGCTTACCATATCAATTTTACTTAAAACAATAAAACCAATTTCTTGTGCAATTTGTATTATTGTTTCAATATTTTCCATATATAATTTATGTTCATTACGAAGAAAAACATTTTTATCTTCTTTATTTGAAAATTTTTCAATAAATAAAGCATTATCTTCTTTATCAAGTAAAAAATTAGATGTATAATCAAAATTATTAAAAATAATTTTTGAATTTGTTATTCTTTTTTTTGCATATTTTTGTGGACTTATTAAAAATAATGGATTTGCATCTTTTAATATTGGGTCAAACATTTTAGGTTCAACTAAATGGACGATTAAATAAGAATTTGGCGTTAACCAATTATAAGAATTTTGAAAAAATTGATATTTATCTGGAATATAATAAATTGTAAAATATAAACATAAAATATGTGTAAAAGAATTATATTGAAATAAAGAAGCACTTAAAGCATCGCCATTTAAAAATTTACATTCTGGATATTTATCTTTTGATTTTTTTATCATATATTTTGATTTATCAAGTCCCAATACATTTTTAAATCCTTTATTATAAAATTTATTTACTATATCACCTGTTCCTGAACCAATATCTAATATTTTGCTTTCACTTACTGGTGATGTTTTATTTAAAATCATACCAACTTGATAATCATCTTTTAAATCACTATAAAATAACTGGTCATAAATATTTGCATAAAAATCATCATAAATTTCTTCATTACTCTTAAACATCATTTTTTTATCTACTTCAAAACCTTCATTTATCGTTTTATACTTCGTTATTTTTAATTTTTTAAATAAAGAAACACATATTAATAATAAAACAACCCAAAATAAAAGTTTTGAAACATTTGATAATTTTTTATAAAATTTATAAATTGATGTAATATCAAACATAATATATTATATTATATTTATATTTTTAAAGTTTATTTATTAATTTTTTTGTCATTATATTTTATTTTATAGATTATGGAAACCGAACATTTTACAGAAATTAATGATATTCGTTTAAATCAAGATTTTAAAGGAATAACTTTTTCTAATTTTAAAAAAAGTGAAGTTTGTAAACAATTATTAACAAGTTTAATTGATCATGAAATCGAACAATCCAATTATTGGGCTTGTGAATTAATTACTTCCGGACATTTTTTACCTTTATGGGATTTAATTATTTTTTTTTATTCAAAATATATACAAATATCAAATCCTAAATTAGCTATTTATTTGGATTTAAGATTTAATAAATTTAAAGAAATTATTAATTTTGGTTATAAAGACAAAGAATTAGATTTAAGAAACAATATTAAAATAAGAAAATTATTTGCTGAAATTATTAGTATTCTTTGTTTATCAAAACGAAATCATATTTTTCAAGAAATTAAAATAAAATCTTTTGATTTAGATTTAACGAATATTATTAATAAATTAAAAGCACCAAATATTGATTTCATACAATCTTTTTATAAAGATAAAGACCCTAAATCTTTATTTATTCAATTCAATGAATTTATTTATAATTTAGAAATCAAAAATTGTATTGAAACTTGTTATTGGTTTGAATATATTTTAAATTTTGAAATTTCTTTAATTAAAAAAAAAGAAAAACATATTTGTTTTGCTGAAAGAAGAGTCTTTAAAAATATTGAACCCAAATATCAAAATGATATTATTTGGATTTTTTGGGAAATATTATTTGAATATTCAAAAAAAAATAAACTATTAGAAAAAATCGTTCATAGTTGTTTTCAACTTTTTAGTATTAAATATTACCAACAAATAAAATATAAAAGAAAATTTATCATATACTTTGTTATTACTTTAATTACGGGAAATATTCATCAAGACACTGAAATCATTCTCAATAAAGAATGTTTATCTTTTGTATTAAATAATATTGATAAAATTTATTCTCAAATTAAGCAAAATGAAATTTCACCAAATACTGATTATTTATTTTCAAATATTAAAAAATCTAAAAATTTCGAAAAAACTATCAATCAATTAAATAAAATGAATTCTATTGAAGAAACATTTATTCCAAGAGAAAATAATTTTGAAAATGATAAATGATATTGTTTAAAATGTTTCTTTTCTTTAGGTTAGATATTTTTTTAAATTTAAAATATTTTATTATTAATATCAATGGAACAAGAAAATATCACTAAATCAATTATTTTTGATGATTCATCAAGTATTAATTCAAATCCAAATTTACCCAGTTCAACTTCTTCTTCATCTCAAACATCTAATAATTCTTTTTATTTTTGGCTTATTTTAGGAATTATTATATTCTTGTCATTTATTGGAATTAATGTTTTCATTTTTTTAGCAAAAGGATTAGAAGGATTTTCTGATATTTTTAAGCCTATCGTTAAATCTATTTTAAAAATAATTGGTTATACTAGTTTTGAAATTGTTAAAGATACAAAAACAGGAATTGAAACAAGTAAAAATTTTATTGTTGGAGCTATTGAAGGAGGAATTGAAAATGTTAAAGAAAATCAAAATTTAAATCAGCAAACCTTGAATGAAGATGATAATGAAGAACCCAATTATACAAAAAATACAATTATGGATAAAATACAACAAAATAATCCACAAGATACATTACAATATAAAGAAGATGATTCATCCAGCAATATTCAAACCAAAAATAAATCGGGATTTTGTTATATTGGAGAAGATAAAGGAATTCGTTATTGCGAATCTGTTGGTGTTAATGATAAATGTGTTTCAGGGAATATTTATCCAACAGAAGATTTATGTATTAATCCAAATTTTAAAACTTAATTACCATTTTCTCAAATGTTTAGTTAAAAAAATCTGCGTGAAAGTATAACATTTTTTATCTATTATTTTTATTATTTGTGATCATATCTCATTAAAAAAATACGAAACAATGATTTAAATATAAATTCTCATTTTTCGTATTTTTTATTTTTTTATATTTTTTATATTTTTTATATTTTTTATATTTTTTATATTTTTTATATTTTCCGTAATACTTCAGTAAATATTATTTTATCAGTTATTATTTCACGCATTATTTTTGAAGTCAAGTCTTATTTATCAGTTATTATTTCACGCATTTATTTGAAGACACTATAATTATTCATATTAATTATTTTCTAAAACAAAATCATAAATCAGGAAAAGGCAAAACATCTGGTGAAGGTGATAAAACATCAACTGGTGAATAACGGAAATCTGGTAAAGGTAAAACATCTGGTGAAGGTGATAAAACATCAACTGGTGAATAACGAAAATCTGGTAAAGGTAAAACATCTGGTGAAGGTGATAAAACATTTTTTGGAGAAATGTTTGTTTTTATTTTTCTTTCAGCAGTCATCCGATATGTTTTTATTTCTTTTGTTGGATTGCGACATTCAGGACAATTTCTTGCCCCTTTTGTATACCATTTTTCAAAACATTTTGTCCCATATTCGTGATTACAGGGTAAAGTACAAACATCAATATATTGGTGGTTTTCTAAACATATTCCGCAGTGTGTTTCCATTTTTGAATAAAGTTGTTTTTTTGCTTTTACACGAACAATTATTTTCAATTTTTTTTTCTCTTCTTCTTTTTGTTTTTTTATCAATTGCCTCGAAAGTTCATCGTATTGTCTTGAAACATTTATCATCATATGTCGTGTATTGTTTGCATTCCTCATTATTTCTGTTAAATTTCTTCTCAATAACTGGTTTTGAAGATATAATTCTCGCAATTCAGGTGAATTTTGTAAAATGTTTTGTTCGTTTCGTTCGTTTTGTGTCTGTCTTCTGTTTCTCACAGTTACAAACGGTGCTATGATTCTTCCATTCGCATCTTGTGAAGATGTAATTCTTGTTGTAATAATTCTTGGTGTAATTGTTTCAATTTGGTTCATTTCTTGATTTCTTGATGAAATAATTCTTGATGTAATTCTTTCAATTTCATTCCAATTTAATGGAATTTCTTGATTTCTTGATGAAATAATTCTTGATGTAATTCTTTCAATTTGTTCATCATTAAACATTTCTTCATTCAAATTTAATGGTTCAATTGTTGAGTTCATTTTAGTTTAAGTTTAAAGTTTTTTTATTTGTGCTTCTTTTTTTTAAAATCTTAAAAGATTTCATTTTTTTAATTTAAATATAGAAAATTTTAAAAACTAAAAAATATTTTTATATTTCGCTATTTTAACAAATATCCAAACTCAAAAATATTTTTATTTGATGAAAAATTATACCATTCAATTTTATCTTGGTTTGCTTCCAATAAATGAATTGCATTTGGATTTTTCGAAAAATTATCCCAATTTATTTTTTCAGGATTTGCTTCCAATAAATGAATTGCATTTGGATTTTCCGACAAATTTTTCCAAATTATTTTTTCTGGGTTTGCTTCTAACAAATGTATCGCATTTTCATTAAAACATAAATTTATCCAATTTATTTTATTAGGGTTCGCTTCCAATAAATGTATCGCATTTTCATTTTTTGAAAGATAACGCCAATTTAAAAATTTTATATTTATCCAACTCAAAAGTTCCATTATTTTATTTTATTTTATTTTTTTATTTCATTTTTTTTATTCAATATAGAAAATTTTAAAAACTGAAATAATCTTTGAGAAAAAAATAAAATAACGTTTTAAATATAAAAAATGAATTAAATAATATCACTATTTATAATAACAATATATAACTTTATTATAGGAGAAATGGATATAACCAAATTGTCAAAAATAGAACTTTTAGCAAAATGTAAAGAACTTGGAATTTTAAGTTGTAAGTCAAAAAATAAAGGCAAATTAATTGTTTTAATTAATAAAAAAAATACCGAAAGTAAAACGATTCAAGAAAATAGAATTGAAGAAAATAGAATTGAAGAAAATAAAATTGAAGAAAATAAAATTGAAGAAAATAAAATTGAAGAAAATAAAATTGAAGAAAATAAAATTAAAAAAAATAGAATTGAAAAAAATAGAATTAATAATATTTCACCATTAAGATATCCCGGTGGAAAAACACGTGCGTGTAAAATAATAGATAATATAATTACGGAACATTTTAACATAACTCATTTTGATAAATTATGCTCACCATTCTTTGGTGGAGGCTCATTTGAATTTTATTTTCAAAATAAATATAATTACAAATTAATAGTAAATGATAAATTCACACCGTTATATAATTTTTGGAAACAAATAAAAACAAATAAAGATATATTGTATAATGAATTAAATAAAATATCGTGTGTTTCAAAAGAACAATTTACAAATTATAGAAATACAATAATGAAATTAAATGATAATATGTTACAACAATCATTACAATATTTTATAATAAATAGATGTTCTTTTAGTGGTGCAACTTTGTCAGGTGGTTTTTCAAAAGAGGCAAGTTTAAAAAGATTTACACCTTCATCAAAAAATAAAATTAAATTATTAGATTTTACAAATATAGAATTATATAACTTTGATTTTGAATATTTTATTAATAATTTTACAGATGAAAAAACCATAATATTTTTGGACCCTCCATATTACTTAGAAAAACAATCCAAATTATATGGTAATAATGGTGATATGCATGAAAATTTTAATCATAAATTATTATATGAGTTGATAAAAACAAAAAAAAATTGGCTGATTACATATAATAATTGTGAATACATAAAAAATTTATACAAGGATTATTTAATTATATACGTAAATTGGAGTTATGGGATGAATAAATCAAAATCTTCATCTGAAATTATAATTATATCAAAATTAGTTTAAATAACTTCATTTTATTCTATAAATAATAAATTTTTAGGTAATTTTGAAGTATCATCTAAACTATAATTACTTTGGGACAAATGTTTTATATTTTTTGGTTGACAAGAAATTGTCACAGATAATTTACAAAACCCTTTTGAATTTTTAGTTTTATGTATTTTTGTCCTTACTCTTAACTGTTGTTCGCATATAAACTCTGGAACATTAAATTCACACGTATCATTGCCTAAATGATATAATCCTTTATCTGAAATTTGTATATAAACGCAACCTTTTTCATGATATAATTTTTTAATTGTATCGTTAGGACAATCTAAATAAAAATCATTAAAATCAATTGTTTCCTTTTTAATTTGTATCCACTCTTCGTGTGTTATATCTTTTAACATAAATGGTGGAATTTTTCCATTAAATAATGTTGTTGTTGAAATCAATTCTTCAAATATTTTTTTTGATTTTTCTGGTATTTTATTTTTTGAACTACCTATCCATTTTTCATTAACACAATTATACTTTA
>Ga0247840_10000384_pt1 | contig 92688 bp, 91 predicted proteins | sample LaCruzMarch2015__FD_192404 | JGI IMG/M metagenome (GOLD analysis project Ga0247840, IMG submission 192404) | Freshwater microbial communities from meromictic Lake La Cruz, Castile-La Mancha, Spain - LaCruzMarch2015_17m | ecosystem: Environmental > Aquatic > Freshwater > Lake | place: Spain... | reverse complement strand
AAATAATCCTTTTTCGCCTTTTGTTTTATATTTTTGTAATGACATCTTTTTTTGCATTTATTTATATGCAAATATACCTATATTTATCTGAATAACAAAGAATTAATTTATAGAAGTCCCCTAAAGTCTTATTTAAACTAAAAGCCTTGAAATGAAAATTTTCAAGGCTTTTCTCTTTTTAAATATAATCGGTATTTTAGGTGTACTTAAATTTATCGATATCTCTACGTTCACGCTTGGTAGGACGACCTATTCCTCTATCTCGTTTCTCAAAATTGGTTTTACGGGCAATTCTTATTTTCTCAATATCTTCGGCAGGAGTTAGGTCTTCCATAAAATCAACAGCAATTTTAGCAGAAACCCTTCTGTCGAGTATGTCTTTTACCAATAATATCCTTTTGAGTTGTTCTATTTGAACTTCTATTGTTTCGCCTATTTTTACAATATGAGAAGCTTTGGTTTCTTGTCCGTTTATTTTCACTTTCCCGGCTCTACATCCTTCTGTTGCTATGCTGCGGGTTTTATACACTCGCACGCACCACAACCACTTATCAATACGCACTTCCATATGCTTTTATTTCTGACGAAAATAAAGTTGAATAGGAACTCCTGAAAAATCAAATAGTTCTCTCATTTTATTTTCAACATAGCGTTTGTAAGGTTCTCTTACATATTGAGGCAAGTTGCAGAAAAAAACAAAAGAAGGATATGCCAACGGAAGTTGTGTAATATACTTAATATTGATATGTTTACCTTTATAGGCAGGAGGAGGATTTTCTTTTACCAAAGGAAGGAAAATTTCGTTTAATTGCGAAGTACTGATACGACGACATCTGTTTTTATAAACCTGATTTGCTGTTTCCAATACCTTAAAAATTCTTTGTTTATTAGGCACCGAAGTAAATATTATAGGAATATCAGTAAATGGAGCTAATTTCTCACGAATCTTTTCTTCGTATTCTTTGTGTGTATTGGTTTCTTTTTCAATCAAATCCCATTTATTCACTACAACGATAACACCCTTGCGATTTTTTTCAGCAAGACTAAAAATATTAATATCCTGTGATTCCAAACCTGCAGTAGCATCTAACATCAAAACACAAACATCGCTATTTTCGATGGCTCTAATTGAACGCATGACAGAATAAAACTCTATGTTTTCAAATACCTTGCTTTTCTTACGTAATCCAGCTGTATCAACCAATAGAAAGTTAAAACCAAAACTGTTGTAAGGTGTATATACTGAATCACGGGTAGTGCCAGCTATAGGAGTAACAATATTTCTTTCAACACCAATAAACGCATTGATAATGGATGATTTTCCAACATTAGGTCTGCCAACAATAGCTATTTTAGGCAAATCGGGTGATTCATCTTCAACCAATGTTTCAAATTCCTCCACAATTTTATCTAATAAATCTCCGGTTCCCATTCCATTGATAGATGAAATACAATATATTTCGCCTAAACCCAATGAATAAAAATCGTTGATATCAACCATACGAGCATTGTTATCCACTTTGTTGGCAACTAAAAATACTTTTTTATTGGTGCGTCTGAGCAAATCGGCCACATCTTCATCCAAAGGATTTAATCCTTCTTTAACATCCACCAAAAATGCTATAATATCTGCTTCTTCAGTAGCTAAAACAACTTGTTTGCGAATTTCTTCTTCAAAAATATCATCGCTGCCAATAACATAACCACCAGTATCAATTACCGAAAACTCTTTGCCGTTCCACAATGATTTGCCGTAATGTCTATCACGTGTTACACCACTGGTAGGATCAACTATTGCGTCTCTTGTTTCGGTTAATCGGTTAAAAAGTGTTGATTTCCCTACATTGGGACGACCAACTAATGCTAATATATTTGCCATATTTATTGTTTGCTATCTTGTGTTTGTGTTGCAGAAAAGTACTTAAAGTGCCTAAAGTACTTGGAGTACTTAAAGTTTAGAAAGTAATAATCTAAACTTTCTTTATTTTATTTTTATTTTACAAAAATACAAAACTTGTTTATTTTTATTTTAATACTTTGAAATTACTTTAATCATTTTCAAATTAACTCATTTTCAAATTAAACTTCATATCCAAATCTTTTCAAGAATGTATCGTTGTTACGCCAATCTTTGTTCACTTTTACATGTAGTTCTAAGAAAACTTTTTTCTGTAAAAATTCCTCCATATCTATTCGTGCTTCTGTTCCAACTTTTTTCAATGCACTTCCTTTGTGTCCGATAATGATTCCTTTTTGCGAATCGCGTTCTACAAAAATAGTAGCCGAAATTTTATCTATATTAGGTTCTTCTTTGTATGATTCTACTATTACTTCGCAAGCATAAGGAATTTCCTTTTGGTAGTTTTCAAATATTTTCTCACGTATTATTTCTGAAGCAAAAAACCGCATAGTTTTGTCGGAAATTTCATCTTTAGGAAAGTATGGAGGCGAATCGGGTAATTTATCTAAGATACTTTCAACTACTTTTTCCATATTAAATTTGAGCAAAGCCGAAACTGGAATTACTTCGGCTGTTGGAAACTTTCCTTGCCAGAATTTCATTTTCAACTCTACTGTTTCCTGATCCGAAAGGTCGATTTTATTGATAATAATAATAGTTGGTATCAATGAATCTTTAACGGTTTCAAGAATTTCTTGGTTTTTAAAATCTTCGCCAATATCGGTAACCAACAAAAAAACATCCGCATCTTTTAATGCCGACATTACAAAACCCATCATTGATTCGTGTAATTTGTAATGAGGATTTACAATACCAGGGGTATCAGAATAAACTATCTGATAATCTTCGGCATTTACAATTCCCATTATACGGTGGCGGGTGGTTTGTGCTTTTGATGTGATGATAGAGAGCTTTTCGCCTACAAAAGCATTCATAAGTGTTGATTTTCCTGCATTTGGATTACCCAAAATATTAACAAAACCCGATTTATGTGCCATTTTTACAATTATTGAATAATATAAAAAAAGGTCAGCTTTTGACTGACCTTTGTAGCGGGAGCCGGATTCGAACCAACGACCTTCGGGTTATGAGCCCGACGAGCTACCACTGCTCCATCCCGCAATATATCTTTAGTTTATGAACAATCTCTTTATTCTAAATTTGAGAGTGCAAAGATACTACTATTTTTTACTTTAACAAAATTATAAAATTTTATTTTCTACTATTGCTAATAATTCTGAGCGTTTCTCAAATAATAGGTGTAGTCTTTTGAAGATGAGTGAATACAAAACCCGACTTCTGTTAAGTCTGGTTCTTCAATACGCATTAATTGCTAGCATTCCTTATTCTTTCAACTTCATATTATGAAATACATTGGTTACATCTTCGTCTTCCTCAAGTTTTTCGAGTAGTTTATCTACTTCTATTTGTTGTTCGGCAGTTACTTCTTTCATTTCGGTTGGGATGCGTTCAAACTCAAAAGTAGAAATTGTAAATGCATTTTCTTCCAGATACTTTTGTATAGGACCAAAAGAAGTAAATTCAGCATAAATCATAATGTATTGGTCTTCTTCAAAAACATCTTCGGCACCAAAGTCAATCAACTCAAATTCTAATTCTTCCAGATTGATACCTTCTTTGTTTTCTACTTTAAAAGAACATTTGCGTTCGAATAAATAGTCTAACATACCGGTAGTACCTAAGCTACCATTGTATTTATTAAAATAACTGCGAACATTGGCAACGGTTCTTACCGGATTGTCGGTAGCTGTTTCTATCAAAATAGCTACACCATTAGCTGCCTTACCTTCGTAAACCAATTCTTTGTAATCTTTGGTGTCTTTTTCGGTAGCTTTTTTAATAGCTCTTTCTACATTTTCGCGGGGCATATTCTCCGATTTTGCATTTTGTATCAACAACCTTAAACGAGGATTGGTGTGAGGGTCGCCACCTCCGGCTTTTGCAGCCATTGTAATTTCTCTTCCTAATTTGGTAAATACTTTTGCCATATTACCCCAGCGTTTAAACTTACGCGCTTTACGAAACTCAAATGCTCTTCCCATTGTGCTCTGTTTTATAATTTTTGCAAAATTAAGAATGATATTATAAGATGCAATGATAATATTTAAAAAAATATACATGATATTAAAATAATTGTAAATTTGTAAAAAATACGAAAGGTGTAGCAGTCTACCTAAAAACAGTGAATAGCTCACCACAAAGGTGAAGCGAGAAACAAGTTAGCTTGCATTGTAAAAAACCTTACTACGACAATGATATACATAAATTGATATGGCAAAAACAACATTTTGGGACGTAATAGAAAAAACAATTGAGAAAGTCGGGACACCACTCTCAGCCAAAGAGATTTGGGATAAAGCCAACGAGATAGGGACAATCGGAGATTTTACAACCAATGGCAAGACTCCTTGGGCAACAATTGCAGCATATTGCTACGTTGATATTACTAATAATGGAGAGGGTTCAATTGTAATTCAGACAAGTGAGAGACCTGCTCAGTTTTTCCTTCGCAAATTAGCGACAAATACAGATGTAGAGAAACTACAAAAACAAAAAGATACCGAGCAGATTAAAAAAGAGAAAATTGAACCCAAAAAGTTCAATGAACGAGATTTACACCCAATTGTTGTTTCTTATGCTTCAGTTGATACGCATTTTAAAGCGAACTTAAAAACGATTTATCACGAGAATTCCAATAAAACAACAAAGGGACAAAATGAGTGGTTGCATCCTGATTTGGTTGGAGTATATTTTCCGTTCAAAGACTATGCAACTGAAACACGTGAGATTCAAGACCATTTAAAGATTAGTTCAATAAAGTTATTTTCGTTCGAGCTAAAGATTAATTTAAATTTCAGCAATTTACGACAATCATTTTTTCAAGCAGTCTCAAATTCAAGTTGGGCAAACGAAGGATATTTAGTAACTTTGAATTTGGATGACGACCCAACATTTAGAGACGAAATACGCAGATTAAATAATGCGTTTGGGATTGGATTGATAAAACTCAATGCTGACAATGCTTATGAAAGTGAAATTCTTTTTCCCTCAAAAATAAATCAAGAAATTGATTGGGATACAGTAAACCGATTAGCAAATGAAAATGTTGATTTTAGTGACTTTTTGAAATTGATAACGGAAGATTGTAAATTAGGCAAAGTTAAAAGTCAATATGACAAGATTTTAAAACCAGATGAATTGATTAAATACATAAAAGACAAAGGAATAAACAACGCAAGCTAACACGCGGTATAAAAAATTGCCGGGTTAGTAGGTTATTCAAGGGTTGTAGCCCGCTTCAACTTTCGTGTATCTTGACATGAAATCGCCCGCAAACGGCAACTTTTCATACCGCCAAACGTTACCACTAAGTTTAAGAAACAGAAACGACAGACATAAATCGAAATGTAAATCATAGTTCAGACAATGGATAATTTTGAAGAATATTTACGACAGGGTGAGCCAAACAAAGCTGAAAAAGCAAAAGTTTGGAAAACTGCTATTGGCTTGCAACAAATTGACGGACTAAAAACGTCTGACTATCTCATTGCAACTGCTAAACAAAACATTGAAGGCGACATTACCATTGACGAAGTAAAACAGCGCATTGACACTTATTATATACAGCACCCAGCCCAAACAAATGAAGACCGCACTGAAGAAGCCGATAAAGTTTCAGCACGAATTGCAGAAATTTTGAGTGAACAAACATTTACGTTTTCACCAGCAGAATACATTGCTATTCATCGTAGGTTATTTCAAGACATTTACAGATTTGCAGGCAAAATACGTAATTACAACATCACTAAACAAGAATGGGTGCTAAATGGCGAAACGATTCTATACGGAAGTGCCGAGAGCTTGAAAGCCACGTTGGAATACGATTTTGAACAAGAAAAAAAGTTTAGCTATAAAGGATTAAGTCAGCAAGAAGTTATAGAACACATAGCACATTTTATTTCCTACCTTTGGCAAATTCACATTTTTGGTGAAGGCAATACTCGAACAACAGCCATTTTTTTAATAAAATATATGCGAACATTTGGCTTTAAAATAAATAACGATTTATATGCAGAGCATTCATGGTATTTTCGAAATGCATTGGTAAGAGCTAATTACAAAAACCACGCGAAGAATATTCATGCTACCAACGAATTTTTACTGCGTTTTCTCGAAAACTTATTGCTTAACGAAAACCATATATTGAAAAACCGAGAAATGCACGTTAAGTTTGTTGAACCTGTAAATGACCTTGTAAAAGCTAAAAATGACCCTGTAAATGACCCAGTAAATAACTCATTGAAAAGTAAAATCTTGCAGCATTTAAAACAAAACCCAAATGCAAACTATAGAGAGCTTGCCGACAAAACAGGATATTCCACGGCAACCATAAAAAGATATATTCAAGAATTAAAAAAAATGGGAATAATCGAACGCATCGGAAGCGACAAAGCAGGCCATTGGAAAATTGTATAACACATAGACTATCTCAAAAGCTGACAGAAAAGAAAGAGCATAAAATGATAAGGACACGGAAACCGAATAATATTGACAATGGTTTACTAGACTGGAAGACGGAACACTAGATGGTAACAAACGCTTAAATTTATTGGCAGTTCTAAGCTCGCAGACATGAAAAAGTTAATTGAAGATATTTTGCACGAAGAAAAATTATCGATAAATTCGCCAAAAAATTCAAGCGTCAGGTGTCGGACTGTTTAAATAAAACTAAATGTAACTTGATTCATAATAAGTGAAAAGGATATTTGATATAAATAATTTGCATGAATTAATTGATCTTGTTCATGATCAATTTGTAGATTTAGATTCTGTAGAATTTGATTCAAAGGTTCTGAAATTGGATTTAAAAAGAGAAGATATCAATTCTTTAGATTACAGGATATTTAGAAGATTCTTTTTTTTCAAACGAATTAATTATCCGATTCTTCTTTCAAAGTTGATTTTTAGAGGGGTATCTTCTTTTAGAATAATTGATGACCAAGAAATTGGAATATATAGCATTGATGACTACTCCGTAAAAGATAATAATCTTACACTAAATTTCTGTGAGATTACCAGACTAAGCATTGATTTTGACGACCAAATTGAAATTGAAAAAACTGATTATTAAAGGCTAAATGTATATGGACCAATTTAAAAAACGTCCTTCAACACGCTGTATAAAAATTGTCGTGACAGCTGTTTATTCAAGGGTTGTAGCCCGCTTCAAGTTCGCTGCTGGCAGACAGTTTCGTGCTTCGAAATCGCCAACTTCTTGTAGCTGCAACTGTTAACATTCAAGTTTTTCGAAACTCTTACCAACTATACAAATGTTATGTGCAATGCTAACAGCAACTTCGACATACAGTACAAATTCAAAACTTTTAAACCAAAAATAGAAATATGTATCCGGTAATAAATCAAACAATGCGACATTTTATAATTATTCTAACAATTATTTTTTCAATTAAACAATCTACTGCACAGTTCATTGGAAAATCAGGAGTATATTTTTTGGGTTCTGCCGACATTCCTGTTCCTGCAGCAAAATATTCCAATCCGAATATTTCGGGTGTAGTGTGTCGCTTCCGTTGGGAGACTTTAGAATTATCTCCAAATAATTTCAATTGGAATTTTATTGATGGAGAAATCCTCAAAGCACGAAACGCAAATAAAAAAATTAGCTTGCAACCTCTTGGTTATCCTGCGTGGATTATTGACAGTTTGAATGCGCAACCCTATTATTACATTGACAAAAATCAACAGCACCCAACTTTCGGACAAGTTGTTTTAGGTGTTTTGCCTTGGGATTCCATTTACATCATTCGTGTGAAAAATCTCATTCAGCACCTTGCATCAAAATATTCAAATGACACAACAGTTTCGTATCTTAATTTAATTGGCGGACAAATTTCGCGCAACTTGCCTGACACCGTTCTCACAGATACCACGCTTTTAATTAAGCAGCCTTTCTGGACAGCATTTAATTACAATGCGGACACCCTTGCAGTGTTGATGGACACAATGATTGACTACTACATGAATGTATTTCCCAACACCCCTTTATGGTGTTCAGTTGACTATGTTAGGTTTGAATACAACGCATCTTCACATCCTGTAAATTATCTGGCAACACTCTACATAAATTATGGCATCACAAATTATCCTGACAGGTTTGGATTGTTCCGGGAAGATATTTCTGGTTGCACTCCATACTCAACCGTCAATACAGGTTCGCAATGGTTCATCATGAAAAATAATCCGTGTCGCACAGGTGCGCAAATGTTGTGGAGTGTTCAGGATGGTCCCGCACGAATGAATATGTGCGGCATTACACCCAACACAAAACAGGTAGTCTTAGATTCAGCCGTAAACAACGGAATTGCCTTCGGGATGCGCTACATAGAAATTTACGGAGCAGACATAGATGACGCTTCACTTACTGCAAATATTGCCGCAGCAAACACAAATCTCATCAATAAAGGAAATCTCTGTAACGTAACAACAAGCATAGTTCAACTCTCCTCTGGAGAGGGCTTGAAGATAAGTATATACCCCAACCCAACCAACAACACCCTTTTCATAAAAACAGAAAATAATAATTCACTGCAATACCAAATTACAAATTCCATTGGTCAATTAATAAAGCATGAAAATTTGAAAGGGAATAGAATTGATGTTTCCTCCTTGCGAAAAGGACTTTATTTCATTCAACTTAAAGATGCAAAAGGGCAATACCTGACTTCGAAATTTATTAAAGAGTAATGGCATGAAAAAAATACTATTAAACATAAAATCTAAACGACTTCTAATGATTTTGCTTTTAATAGCAACGTATAGCATCACATTGGCACAAACAAATTCCAATCTTTCTAATCTATTGAATTTTGATGGAGAGCCTTATATCGCAGTAAATCCTGCTAATCAAAATAATATAATAGCAGGATGGATGCGACTAAGAGCAGATGGGAAGATTTGGATTGCTACCAAAGCATCATTTGACAAAGGACAAACATGGAGTGCTATTAATTTTATGCCTCATGACACCACGATTAATGGTTCGGCTGACGTGTCAATTGCCTTTCACAATTCAGGGATTGCATACCTTTCTTGGATAAATTATAGACAAGCTCCCGATACAGCAGGTGCAGTATTTGTTTCTAAATCTACAGATGGAGGATTAACTTGGGGTACTCCGAATAAGGTAATTGGAAGTTCTGACTTACCCGACAATCCCTTTGACAGACCTTGGATTGTTGCAGATAATAGTGGTGGAGCAAATGACGGAGCTATTTACGTGACAAGTATGACAGCATATTCGCAAGCTGGACAGCATCATATTTATTTGAGAACATCAACTGATGGTGGCTTAACTTGGAGTACCATCAAACAAGTTGATAATAATGCATTTTCAGTTGGGTCATTGACTGCTAGCTATGGAGGAATTTCAATTGGAAACGATGGCAAAGCGTATATTGCTTTCATTTCTTACGATGTTTCGGCAAGTCCATTCATCAGATATTATAGCGTTACTACTAGCGATTTAGGAATAACATTTCAAAGAAATGTTATTGCAACAGCTTTTATTAGTGCAGGTTCTGGTTATACAAGAGCATGGAGTATAGATGCTAATCCAACTATGATTGGAAACGCTGTTCTGACATGGGTGGACAATAGAAACGGTGATTATGATATTTTACTGTCAAAGACAACAAATGGTGGTTTGTCTTGGTCTTCTCCGATTAGAGTAAATGATGATGTTGTAAATAATGGAATTGAACAAGATATGGTTTGGGCTGATTTCTCCCCATCAGGTAAGCTGGCAGTTGCATGGCGTGACAGAAGACTAAACGGAATTGGTTCAACAGTACCATTTGATATTTATTGTGCTATTTCTTCGGACTCAGCAAATTCTTTTAGTTCAAATTTTAGGGCTACATCCGTTTCTAACCCTTATTTTTTAGTGCCACAAGGAAACTCTTTTATTGGGTGTGCTATGTCTGACAGTAGTGTTTATTTAAACTGGGGAGATTACAGGAATAGTCCTGATTGGGATATTTATTTCAACAAGACAGATGTATCAACTTTGAATACATCTGCAAACGAAATTCAGCCAACTCCGAAGTCAGCTATCACTATATTTCCTAATCCTGCAAATAATGCAATACAAGTATCATTTGCACTACCTTCTTTATACTCCAACTCTGTAATAATTATTTTTAATTTGGCAGGACAGATTATGAAAATAATTCCTGTTCCTTTGAATCAATCAGAAATACATTCTCAACAAATTGACATATCACATTTCTCGCCTGGATCATATTTTCTGTTTCTTAAAAGCAATAACACTTATTTTAAGAATACAACTTTTATTAAAAAATGACCGTAAAATATGCCAACGAAAGAGCAGCCGATAACAACAATGTCAAATGACAGCAAAGAAGATGAATATTTTTGTAAAAAGGGAAGTATGTTAAACTGAAAATAATAGAAAACACATGAAGAAAATAATAGCACTATTGATGGGAGTTGTTTTACCATTATTACTACTAGCCCAAAATACTAACATTTCAAACGGACTTGTTTTTGACGGTGAGCCATATCTGGTGGTTAATCCGAATAATTCACAACATATGGTGGTTGCGTGGATGGGGTTTAAAATGTATAATCAAATTGTTATAAAAACAAAGACCAGCTTTGACGGAGGCCAAACGTGGAGCGTTGCTAATTATGCTCCTCACACTAATCCTGCATATGGTTCAGCAGACCCGTCTTTAGATTTTGATGATGCCGGAAATGTTTTTTTAAGTTATATAGATTTTGACGATTTCATTGATTCCGGTTCAGTTTACATCAGAAAATCAACCGACGGCGGTTTGAATTGGGGTGCGCCTGTTGAAGTAATAAATGCGCATTCCGACGAAGGCAAATATCCGGTTGACAGGCCATGGATAAATATCGACCGGACTGGAGGCAGCTATCACGGCAATATTTATATTACAACCATGAATCCTAATGTCTTTGGATATGTGCCTCCTCCCTATAATCCCTACTTTTTGCGTTCTATTGATGGAGGGAATTCATTTGAGCCATGGAAATATTTAGACATTACAGGATGGCTTGCCGGAAGTCTAATACCAAATCCGTTTGCAACAAATGCTGTTAGCATAAATGGCACTTTTCATGCTGCATATCCGAGTTGGGTTTACTCTCAGAATCCCTATCCTCAATATATTTTAGCATCATCCACCGATGGAGGCAATTCATTCTTATATAAATCCATAATGAACCTTTCTGGTCATGTTGCTATTACTGATACTTTGGCAAAGAAAGGCTATTTTTTTCTTTCGGACCCTTCAGACCCTGACCATATGGCTTTTTTCTGGTTACTAAATGACTATGGCGACCCTGATGTTTTTATGTGGGAAAGTTATAATACTGGAAATACTTGGTCCAGTCCTGTGAGAATTAATGATGACCCTATTGGCAATAAAAGAATACAGGATTTGGTATGGGCAGATTTTGACTCCGATGGTGACTTGATTGTAACATGGCGAGACAGACGCAATGCACCTGATTCTACATATACCACTTCATCAGAGATATGGGGTGCATTCAGACATAAGGATTCCACACATTTTTCACAGAATTTTCTGATTTCAGATGTACAAGCTTCCTACGATACCATACTGGCAAGTGCGGGTAACGATTTTATGTGTGTAATTTTTACCAATGATACCATAAATGCGGTTTGGGGAGACACAAGAAGCGGGCGTCTGAATATTTATTTCCAGCGAATGTCACTTGATGGGATTGTATCATCAACTCAACAACTATCCTCTGAAAAACTCCCCTTCCTTAACATTAGCCCTAATCCAACCAGCGATTTTATTAATGTTGGAGCGAAAGGAATAAAAAATATCTCATTTTTTGATTCTTTCGGTAAAGTATTATTCCAAATTGATAACCCCATTACAAAGGACGAAATGACTTTGAACATTAAAGAATTTCCATCCGGAAATTACATAATTAGAATTTGTTCTGAAAATGGGATTCAAACAAGAAAAATAATAAAAATTTGATAGTGAAGATGACAAAATAATGATAAAACAGGTCATGGTAAGAAAAATGTACAGTTGGCAACAAATGATTGCTATCAGTGGGGTAGAGAGGTTTTATAGTGACGTTATGCTCACCGTGAGGTCATATTGTTACAACAAACCTGTTCTACGGTCACCGTGAGCCCATATCTTTGTAACGAACCTCTTTCACGGTCACCTTGAGACCATATCATTAGAACGAATCTGTTCCACGGCTACCGTGAGACTATATTTTTGCAACGAACTTATATTATGGTCAGCATAAAATAATATCTTTGCAACGAACTTACAATAAATTACTATATCAGTTAATACGGGAGGTAAATTATGACCGATATTCAAATCATTGAACTTACACCTGAAAACATTGCAAATTATGGTGTGTGTGGATACAAAGATGTAACAAAACACAAGGAATTAAGAAATAAAATAGCATGGTTTAATGAATATTATCCAAAAGGATTAAGAACTAAAATAGTTTTCTCAAAAGAAGGAGGATACCAAGGGATGCTCGAATACCTTCCCGGAAAATATGCACATCGTCCGGTGAATGCTGAGGATTATATGTTTATTCACTGTGTTTTTGTGGGGTTCAGAAATGAGTTTAAGGGAAAAGGTTATGCATCAATCTTAATAGATGAATGTATTAAGGATGCAAAGATTGCGAAAATGCTAGGAGTTGCAGTAGTTACAAGAAAAGGATCTTTTATGGTAAATAAAGAAATATTTCTTAAAAAAGGATTTGAAATTGTAGATAAGGCTGAACCCGATTTTGAATTATTAGCCATTAAATTCGACGCAAACTCAAAAGGTCCGAGTTTTAAATCTGATATGCTTGATAACCTGAGTGAATATAAAAATGGATTAACAATTATACGTTCGGCTCAATGTCCATATACTGAGAAAAATGTAAAGGCTATTTTGGAATCTGCTGAAAACAAATTTAAGCTAAAGACCAAGCTGATAGATTTAAAAGATTCAGAATCTGCCCAAAAAACGCCCTGTGCTTTTGGAACATTTTGTATAATTTATAACGGCAAAATTATCAGTTATCATCCAATAAGCAATACACGATTTGAAAACATAATGAATAAAGCTATTCATTGTTTTTAATAAGTTCTTTGGTAGAAAGCAATCCACAAGCTGCAAAAATATCTTCGCCTCTCGATTGGCGTATGCTGGTAAAAAACCCTTTTTCAGTTAAAGCATCGCGGAAAGCAAGCATGGTAGCTTTGTCGGAAGCTTCTAAAGGTGTGTCGGGTATTGCATGAAATTTAATCAGATTAATTCTGCATGATAATCCGTTGAGTATTCTGGCAATTTCGCTTACATGCGATTTAGTATCATTAACTCCTTTCAGCATAATGTACTCGAATGAAATTCTTCGTTGCCCGTGCCAATCATAGTTTTTTAATAAACTTACCACATCTTTGATAGAATAAACATGCTGTATCGGCATCAGTTGGCGGCGTTCTTCTTCAAAAGGAGAGTGCATACTTATGGCGAGATGACAGGTGCTGTTGTCTAAAAACGTTTTCATAGCAGGAATAATTCCAATGGAAGAAACTGTAATTCTTCGCGGACTCATACCTAAGCCCCATTCGGAAGTAATTATTTCCAGACTTTTCATCAATTCAATGGGGTTGTCGAAAGGTTCGCCCATGCCCATATACACAATATTGGTAATCTTATCGCGTTCGGGCAAACTTCTGATTTGATTAACGATTTCGCCGGCTGTAAGTTGTTGCTGAAAACCTTGTTTGCCTGTCATGCAAAACAAACAACCCATTTTGCAACCTACTTGCGATGAAACACAAAGTGTGCTCCGGTTTTCGTCGGGGATATAAGCTGTTTCAATAAACCGACCTTCACCGGCAGGATAAAGATATTTTTTGGTACCGTCTTTCGATTCCTGTGATTTTATAGGTAAGCTAACACCCAATTGGTATTTCTCGGATAGAAGTGAACGATTTTTTGCAGAAATATTCGACATCTGTTCAATATCAGTAATCTCTTTTTTATACAACCAGTCAATAATCTGATTGGCAGTAAAAGCAGGCATTTCCAATTGCTTTACTATGGTTTTAATTTCAGACGGGGTTTTCCCGAAAAGTTTTTCTTTTGACATTTGTTAAAAATAAATTTCTGCGATGATATTTCCGAACGGTACAGCTTTGTTTACAAGGATATCTCTTACCTCCACCACCATTTCGGAACTTCCGCAAAGGTAATACTTTTCGTTGGATGGAAGCTGTTCTTGTTGTTTTAAATAATCAGTAACCCTTCCGTTGTATTCAATATCCCCGTTTTCTCTGGAACAACAGCGGATATAGCTTTCGCCCATAACATCAGAAAATTCTTTTTCGAAATAAAACGATTGCAAGGATTTGCCACCGTGTATTAGTTTTTTATCTTTCCCCAAACCCGAATCAAGCATTGCTTTAAAAGGAGCTATTCCCGTACCTGTGGCAATCCACCATGCTTTGCCGGTTTCGGCGTAAAAACTGCCGTCAGGTTTCGAAATATAAATATTATCACCTTTTTTGAGGGTAGCCATATTGGGCGTTAAGGCACCATCGGGTTTTATATCGTATAAAATATTGATTTCATCATTTTTGATGCCGCTAGCAATACTATATAAACGTGGAGTATCTGTCGGATACAATCCTATGGCAATCCATTGCCCAGGAACAAAGCTGAAACTGCGTTTAAAACTTAATAAAAAAACATTGGGAGCTATGGAAATATTAGAAGTAACGATTTGTTTTGTTAAAACGGTTGTTGTATGAATCATTGTAGAATATAAATTTTACTATCTAACACATTTGCAAAAATATTGTTTTGCAAATCTTTTAAATTTAGTAAAATGTATTAATTTTGATAAAATGTTTAAACAAAACAAAAAAAGATTAAGCTATGAAAAAAATTATATTCTTCTTGGTGTTTATTGTAATCATGTTAAAAGTAAACTCTCAGGAAACAATAGATTATATTAAAATTAAAAAAAGTATAAACGGTATTTCATGTATGAATGCCAATCAAACAAATGTTGATTCTACATTTGCAAATCTATTAAAATTAGATACTAATAAAATAAAAAATGGTTTAGAAGAGTATTATTATGACTTAGCTATGATGTACTTCTTTAAAGTAGCGTATTGTGAAGAGAAACTTGAAGAATTCGGAAATGAAGCAATTAAATATAATATCCGTTGCATTAATTTGAATAAAAAAAATTCAGCTGCATATAATAATCTTGCTTTAGTTTACTTGCATAAAAACCAGAATGATAAAGCTAAAGAAATTTTAATTCTATATAAGAAATACACTAAACGTAAATATTGGGATAAGTCTTTAATAGAACAAATTGAGGAATCTAAGTAGAATAAAGCCCCCCTTGTTTCATAAAAACAAGGGGGCTTTTAATTTATAGCAAAATCATCTTATTAAAGTTTCATATCTTCAATAATAGCTTTAATCTTAGCACCTAATTGTTGATTCACTTTTTCGTAATCAGTTTTGGAGTTTAAATGTTCTTTTACGCCAAAGTAAAACTTAATCTTTGGCTCGGTGCCCGAAGGACGAACAGTAATCTTGCTGCCATCTGCTGTAAAAAACTGCAATACATTTGATTTAGGTAAATCAATCACTGAGGTAGTATTTTTTGTGCAATCTATTGCAGTTTGTAATTTGTAATCTTTTATCATCGTAACCTTAGCTCCGTTTATAGTTGCGGGGGGCTGGCTGCGGTAATTGTTCATCATTGTTTGTATTTCTTCGGCTCCCGATTTACCTTTTTTAGTAATAGAGAGCAGGTCTTCTTTATAAAAACCATATTCGGTATATAAATCTATCAATATATCGTAAAAAGTTTTTCCTTTTTCGGCAGCCCATGCAGCCATTTCTGCAATCATACAACAAGAAATTACAGCATCTTTATCTCTTACAAAATCACTTACCAAATAACCATAACTTTCTTCTCCACCACCTATAAAGGTTTTTTTGCCTTCTAATTTGAGTATTAATTCTGCAATATATTTAAAACCAGTAAGCACATCGTAACTCGCTACTCCATTTTTAAGGGCAATATCTTTCAGTAATTCCGAAGTAACAATGGTTTTTACGATGTATTCGTTTCCAGTAAGTTTACCTTTGGCTTTCCATTGATTGATGAGGTAATAAATCAGCACCGAAGCAGTTTGGTTACCATTGAACAAAACGTATTCGCCTTTATCGTTTTTAACTGCAATACCAACGCGGTCAGCATCGGGATCGGTTGCCAGCACAAGACTGGCATTTACCTTGCGGGCTTCTTCTATTGCCATTTCCAAGGCTGCTTTTTCTTCGGGGTTGGGTGATTTAATAGTAGGAAAATTACCATCAGCAATAGCTTGTTCTTTTACAATATGAATATTCTCAAAGCCTAATTCTTTTAATGCACGAGGTACAAGTGTAATTCCTGTACCATGCAATGCAGTGTAAACAATACTTAAATCTTTATGCTTTTTAATTAATTCAGGCAAAAGAGAAAGCGATTTCACATTGGCGAGATAGATTTTATCAATATTTTCGCCAATCATTTCAATAAGTTGTGGGTTTCCATTAAACTTCACCTGATTGATGTCGGTAATTTTTATTACTTCTTCAATAACATTGGTATCGTGAGGACTTGTTAGTTGTCCGCCATCTTCCCAGTAGGCTTTGTAGCCATTGTATTCTTTTGGATTGTGCGAAGCTGTTATCACTACACCACTTTGGCAATGTAGTTCTCGGATGGCAAAAGAAAGCTCGGGAGTAGGGCGGAGGTCTTCGAATAAAAAAACCTTAATGCCATTAGCCGACATTACATCAGCTGTTATTTGAGCAAAATATTTGCTATTATTGCGTGAATCGTATGCAATAGCCATTTTACAATCGGTTTTGCCCGGAAACATCTTCAAAATATAGTTGGCAAAACCTTGAGTTGCCATACCTACTGTGTATTTGTTCATACGGTTAGTTCCAACTCCCATAATACCACGCAAACCACCAGTTCCAAATTCAAGATCACGATAGAATGATTCAGTAAGTTCTGTTGCATCATTTTCAATCAGGAACTTTACTTTTTCGCGTGTTTCTGAATCATATTGGGATTCTAACCATTTATTGGCTTTTTCTAATATAGTTTTATCAATAGCTTCCATTGTTTTATTTTTATTTGTTACAACCTTTACTACTGGGTTGTAAGGGCAAAAAGGCACTAAGAATAAGTTTAGTGTCTTTTTTATTTTATTGAACATTTCTTTTTTATAACTTCAAGTAATTTAAGCACTCCAAGTATTCAAGGCACTTACTTATTCGTTAATCAGTTTCAGACACTTTTTCAAACTGTCTTTCCAATACGGAATATCGATGTTAAATTCTTTTTTAATTTTAGCCTTATCCAATACGCTGTAATACGGACGAGGTGCCGGTAACGGATAATCTTCTGTTCGGATAGGATTAATGATACATTCAATATTTGATAATGCTATGATTTCTTTAGCAAAATCGTACCAGCTGCTTACACCTTCGTTTGAAAAATGATAAGTATCAATACTTGTTTTTGAAACCAGTTGTGGCAAAATATCTAAAATTGCTTTTGCTAAATCAGCAGCATATGTGGGAGTTCCTATCTGATCAAATACTACATTTAATTTTCCTCTTTCTTTACCGTATTTAAGAATGGTTTTTATGAAATTATGTCCAAACGAAGAGTACAACCAAGAAGTACGGATGATAATACCTCTTTCAGCATGATTTCTTACTTCGTTTTCACCTTCAGCTTTGGTTTTTCCATAAGCTGAGGTTGGGCAAATCGGGTCATTTTCTGTATAAGGTTTGTAATTTTTTCCATCAAATACATAGTCAGTAGAAACATGAATCATAAAAGCATGATTTTTTTTTGCAATCTGTGATAAATATTTTACAGCATTTGCATTGATGTATCTTGCCAGATCTGTATCTTGTTCTGCTTTGTCAACGGCAGTATAGGCAGCACAATTTATTACATATTGAATATTGTTGGTTTTAAAAAACTGATCAATCTGTTGATAATCGGTAATGTTTAAATCTTCAACATCTGTATATATAAAATTGTAAGAAGGATATTGTCCTGACAAGCATCTTATTTCATTGCCCAATTGCCCATTGCTACCTGTTACTAAAATAGTTGTCATACTACCCCTTATTTAATAATGGTTTTAAAATATTCTATAGTTTTGGTCAATCCTTCTTCCAATTCAATTTTAGGTTCCCAGTTAAGTTTTTCTTTTGCCAATGAAATATTTGGTTGACGTTGCATTGGATCGTCAGCAGGAAGTGGTTCAAAAACAATTTTAGATTTGCATCCTGTAAGTTTAATCACCTTTTCAGCCAATTCAAGCATTGTAAATTCATTTGGATTACCAATATTAACAGGTCCTGTAAAATCATTACCGCTAGCCATCATTTTTATCATTCCATTCATTAAATCGTCCACATATTGAAAACTGCGGGTTTGTGTTCCATCACCAAATATAGTGATATCTTGATTTTGTAATGCCTGAACAATAAAGTTAGAAACAACTCTGCCATCACGTGGATGCATTCTTGGCCCATACGTATTAAAAATTCGAATAATCTTAATATTTACGTTGTTCTGACGATGATAGTTTACAAACAAAGTTTCGGCACAACGTTTACCTTCATCATAACAAGCTCTTATTCCAATTGGATTTACATGTCCCCAATATGATTCTTCCTGTGGATGAATTTCTGGGTCGCCATATACTTCGCTGGTAGATGCCTGTAATATTTTCGCCCTTATCCTTTTAGCAAGTCCAAGCATATTAATGGCTCCCATTACCGATGTTTTTACAGTTTTTATGGCATTGTACTGATAATGGATAGGCGAAGCCGGACATGCCAAATTATAAATTTCGTCCACTTCTATAAAGAAGGGCATGGTAACGTCATGTCGAATCAATTCAAAATAAGGATTATTAATCAAATGAACTACATTTTGTTTTTGTCCGGTAAAGTAATTATCCAAACAAACAACTTCATTCCCTTCATTAAGTAATCTTTCGCAAAGATGCGAGCCTAAAAAACCTGCACCACCTGTAACTAGTACTTTTTTTCTCATCAGAATTTTTTTATTGGTTTCATAAATTCTGTCTTTCGTTATTTTAATTTTTTAAAATAACGAAAGACAGAATTTATTTTTATTTTTTATACACCAAGTATTTATCAAACTTAAAACAAAATTGATTTAATACCTAAGCAGTGATATTCAAACCCATTATCTAACATTTCTTTATTATCAAAGATATTTCTGCCATCAAAAATAACATTATGCTTCATTAATTTCTTAACCACTTTCCAGTTGGGAAATCTGAATTCAGTCCATTCTGTTACTAACATTAGTGCATCAGCATCTACTAAAGTGTCATAAGAATCTTTGGAAAATTCAATAACATCACCTATTTTCCTTTGAGCTTCATGCATAGCAACAGGGTCATAAGCTTTAACTTTACATCCTGCATCTAATAATTTTTTTATCAGTACTAACGAAGGAGCTTCTCTCATGTCATCAGTTTGTGGTTTAAAAGATAATCCCCACATAGCAATAGTTCTACCTTTTAAATCTCCTTTATAATAAGCATTTAATTTATTAAACAAAACAGATTTCTGATCATCATTAACATCTTCAACAGCTTTCAACACACGCATGCTATAACCATTTTGGTCTGCAGTTTTAATCAATGCTTTTACATCTTTTGGGAAGCAAGAACCACCATAACCAATGCCAGGATAAATAAATTTAGTACCTATTCTTGAATCACTGCCTATACCTTTACGAACCATATTTACATCTGCTCCCATAATTTCGCACAAATTAGCAATATCATTCATGAAGCTAATTTTCGTAGCCAACATAGAATTGGCAGCATATTTGGTCATTTCTGCTGAAGGTACATCCATAATAATGACTGGATGACCATTTAAAGTGAATGGTTTATAAAGGCTTTTAATTATTGTTTCGGCTTTTTCTGATTCAACACCAACAACTATTCTATCTGGTTTTAAAAAATCGTTGATAGCATCTCCTTCTTTCAAAAACTCAGGATTTGAAGCAACATCAAATTCAATTTTCAAACCTCTCTTATCTAATTCTCCTTGAATAGCATCTCTGACTTTCTTTGCTGTTCCAACAGGTACTGTACTTTTTGTAACCATTAGAATATAATCGTTCATGTTTTTCCCAACAGTTCTTGCAACATCTAACACATATTGCAAATCAGCACTACCATCTTCGTCTGGAGGTGTACCTACTGCACTAAAAATTACATCTGTGCCATCGATACAAGACGCTAAATCAGTTGAAAATTTTAATCTGCCTTTATTTACATTCCTTTCAATCATCGGGTCAAGCCCAGGTTCAAAAATAGGAGAAATACCTTTTTCAAGGTTTTCAATTTTTACTTTATCGATATCGACACAAGTTACATCAATGCCTACTTCGGCAAAACAGGTTCCGGTAACTAAACCTACATAACCCGTTCCTACAATTGTTATTTTCATTTTGCTAAGTAATTTTTGTGAATACTAAAATTTTCTGTAAAGATAATAGAAAAATTAAGCAATAATATGAAAAAAAGACGAAATAATAATATTTTTTTAATTTAATATATCGATTATTTTTTTTAATGAATCAACTTCAAAAGTTATCTCTTCATTATGTTGAATACCAGAATTGTTATAAAAAATTTGATCAATTCCTACTTGCTTTGCACCTAATATATCTACTTTTAAATCATCGCCAATCATTATACTTTCTTCGGCTTTTGCTCCAGTTTTTTTTAACGAAAAGTAGAAAATATGTTTATCTGGTTTTTGAAATCCGGCTTCCTCTGATGTAATTGCATGTGTAAAATACTTATCGATACCACAATTTTTAATTTTTTTATATTGAACTTCAATAAAACCATTTGTAATAATATGTAAGCTGTATTTTTTTTGAAGATATGTTAAAACTTCATGAGTATGAGGAAATAATAATTTTTTCAGAGGGCTAAGTCTAATATAATCTTCAGACATATTGGTGGCCAATTCCAAGTCTTTACAACCGAATTCGTTTAATGTAAATAAAAACCGATGAATACTAAGATATTCTTTTTTTATCTGACCATTCCTATAAGCTTCCCAAAGTTGAGTATTGTGTTTTTTATAAATGTTGTGAAAACTCAAAAAATCACAATTTAGTTTTTTTTCTACAATATATATATTATATAAATCTTTGAAAGTTTCCAAAGAGTTGCTATCAAAATCCCACAATGTTCTATCAAGGTCGAAAAAAACATGTTTGTACTTACTCATTGATATTGTTTGTGTTATGTATGTTATGAATGGGGTAAGAATTAAAATACAAAAATACTTAAAAATTTTTAATTCAGCACTTGGTATTTAAAAATAAAGTATTACCTTTGCAGTCCCAAAAAATTGGGGTTGTTAACAAACTTGATATTAAAACAATCAACGTAATATGCCTACAATACAACAGTTAGTTCGTAAAGGACGAAATAAATTAACAGAGAAAAGTAAATCACCTGCTTTGGATTCATGTCCACAAAGAAGAGGTGTTTGTGTAAGAGTTTATACTACTACACCAAAAAAACCTAATTCTGCAATGCGTAAAGTAGCAAGGGTGAGATTAACCAACGGAAAAGAAGTAAATGCTTATATTCCTGGTGAAGGTCATAACTTGCAAGAACACTCTATCGTAATGCTTAGAGGTGGCAGAGTAAAAGATTTACCAGGTGTTAGATATCATATTATCAGAGGTGCTTTGGATACTTCAGGTGTTGAAGGAAGAAACCAAAGAAGATCTAAATACGGGACTAAGAAACCAAAAGTAAAAGCAAAAAAATAATATATTAATAAAGTACCAAATTTTTTAATAAAATGAGGAAAGCTAAACCCAAAAAACGAATCATATTGCCAGATCCAAAGTTCAATGATACTTTGGTAACTAAATTCGTTAACAATTTAATGTTAAGGGGAAAGAAAAGCACTGCTTTTGAGATTTTTTATGATGCAATGGATATTGTAGCTGATAAATCAAAAGAAGACGGCGTTGAAGTATGGAAAAAAGCATTAGCTAATGTTACACCTGCTGTTGAAGTACGTAGTCGTAGAATTGGTGGTGCTACTTTTCAGATTCCATCAGAAATCAGACCTGACAGAAAAATGTCTATAGGAATGAAAGCCTTAGTTAAATATGCACGCAAAAGACATGAAAAATCAATGAGCCAAAAATTAGCTGGTGAGATTTTGTCTGCTTTTAAAGAAGAAGGCGCTGCTTTTAAACGTAAAGAAGATACTCACAGAATGGCTGAAGCTAACAAAGCTTTCTCACATTTCAGATTCTAATATCGTTTCTAAAGAAACCAAATATATAGTTCATTACTTTTTTGATTTAATAAATTTATAGGAAGAATACAATAAAATGTCAGAAAAATTAACATATACTAGAAATATTGGCATTATGGCTCATATTGATGCAGGTAAAACTACAACAACAGAGCGAATATTGTATTATACCGGTAAAAGTCATAAAATTGGAGAAGTGCACGATGGTGGTGCAATAATGGATTGGATGGTGCAAGAACAAGAAAGAGGTATAACAATTACTTCTGCTGCAACTACCGTTTTTTGGGATTACTCCGATGAACAATTTAAAATTAATATCATTGATACTCCTGGTCATGTTGACTTTACTGTTGAAGTTGAAAGATCTTTAAGAGTACTCGATGGTGCTGTTGCGTTGTTTTGTGCAGTAGGTGGTGTAGAACCTCAATCAGAAACCGTATGGCGTCAAGCCGATAAATATAAAGTACCTCGTTTATGTTTTGTTAATAAAATGGACAGAGCAGGTGCTGATTTTTTTAATGTTGTAGGACAAATCAAAGATAGATTAGGAGCTAATCCTATTCCACTTCAAATTCCTATTGGGCAAGAAGAAAGCTTTACTGGAATTGTTGATTTAATAGCCAATAAAGCTTATCAATGGAATGAAACATCATTAGGTGTTGATATTATTGAAATTCCTGTTCCAGAAGATTTATTAGATGTTGTTGACGAATATCGTACACAATTAATTGAAGGTGTTGCTGAAGAAAACGATGTTCTTTTGACAAAGTTTTTAAACGACCACAACTCCCTTACAGAAGATGAAATGATAGCTGCTATTAGAAAAGCAACTATTGAAATGAGAATTACTCCTGTTATTTGCGGAGCATCCTTCAAAAATAAAGGTGTTCAGAAACTGTTAGATGCAGTAATTAGATTTTTACCTAGCCCAATGGATATTGCAGCTGTAATTGGTATTAATCCAAAAACAGAAAAAGAAGAAACCAGAGAACATGAAGCTGATGCACCAATGTCAGCCTTAGCCTTTAAAATAGCAACCGACCCTTATGTTGGAAGAATTGCTTTTTTTAGAGTTTATTCAGGAACACTCGAATCAGGTTCTTATGTGCTAAATACAACCACAGGTAAAAAAGAACGTATCTCACGTATTATGCAAATGCATGCTAATAAGCAAAATCCACTTGAAAGAATTGAAGCTGGAGATATTGGTGCAGCAGTTGGATTTAAAGATATTCGTACAGGTGATACTTTGTGTGATGAAAAATATCCAATTGTACTTGAGAACATTGTATTTCCTGATCCTGTTATTAGTATTGCCATTGAACCAATTACTCAAAAAGATATTGATAAGTTATCAAATGCACTCTATAAATTAGCTGAAGAAGATCCTACATTTAATGTTAAAACAGATGAAGATTCTGGCCAAACTATTATTAGTGGAATGGGCGAATTACACTTGGAAATATTAGTGGATAGATTGAAACGCGAATTTATGGTTGAGTGTAATCAAGGTAAACCTCAAGTAGCTTATAAAGAAGCAATTACTTCAACTGTAAAATATAGAGAAGTTTATAAAAAACAAACTGGAGGTAAAGGTAAGTTTGCTGATATCGAAGTTGAAATTTCGCCTGCAGATGATGATGTAAAAGGTTTACAATTTATCAATGAAGTTAAAGGCGGTAATATTCCTAAAGAATATATATTGCCAATTGAAAAAGGATTTAAAGCAGCAATGCAAAATGGTGTATTGGCAGGATATCCAGTTGAAAGTTTAAAAGTAAAATTATTGGATGGTTCTTTCCATGCAGTAGATTCAGATGCGTTATCTTTTGAAATAGCTGCAAAAATTGCATTTAAAGAAGCATGTAAAAAGGCAAAACCGATTTTACTTGAACCTATTATGAAAGTTGAAATTGTAACACCTGATGATTATATTGGTGATGTTACAGGTGATGTTAATAAACGCAGAGGTGTTCTTAAAGAAATTGATGCTAAAGTTGCTTATCAAGTTGTTAAAGCAGATGTACCATTATCAAATATGTTTGGTTATGTCACAACATTGAGAACATTATCATCAGGAAGAGCTACTTCAACTATGCAATTTTCGCATTTTACTCAAGCACCTGCGGCTATTGTAGAAGAAGTTATTACAAATATTAAAGGAATAAAAAGCTAAAACAACATATAGTCTATTAATTTGAAAATTAATAAATAAATAAAGTGAATCAAAGAATAAGAATAAAGTTAAAATCCTACGATTACAATTTGGTTGACAAATCAGCTGAAAAAATTGTAAAGACTGTAAAGTCAACAGGAGCTGTAGTAAATGGTCCTATTCCATTACCTACAAATAAAAAGATTTATACTGTATTACGTTCAACATTCGTAAACAAGAAATCACGCGAACAATTCCAGTTATGTTCATATAAAAGATTGCTGGATATTTATAGTACAACATCAAAAACTATTGATGCGCTGATGAAACTTGAGTTGCCAAGTGGTGTTGAAGTTGAGATTAAAGTATAATTTATATACAATCAGACTGTAAATAGAGAAAGAATAAAAAACAAAGTACAATGTCAGGATTAATTGGAAAAAAAATCGGAATGACGAGCGTATACGATGCCTCTGGGAAAAATATCCCATGCACGGTTATAGAAGCTGGTCCTTGTGTTGTAACACAAGTAAAAACTCAAGAGAATGATGGTTATGAAGCCATTCAGATAGCTTTTGGAGAAAAGAAAGAAAAGCATACAACTAATGCTTTAAAAGGTCACTTCAAGAAAGCAGGTACAACACCTAAAAAAGTTGTTTATGAATTTACTCGTTTTGAAGCAGATCACCAAAAACAATTTGGAGATGTTTTAGGAGTAGATATATTTGTTGAAGGCGAATATATTGATGTAGTTGGAACTACAAAAGGTAAAGGATTTCAAGGTGTTGTAAAAAGACACGGTTTTAAAGGTGTAGGCGATGCAACTCATGGACAACATGATAGATTAAGAGCTCCTGGTTCTGTTGGTGCATCTTCATGGCCATCTAGAGTTTTCAAAGGCTTACGTATGGCTGGAAGAACTGGAGGAAATCGTCGCAAAATGATTAATCTTCAAGTTGTGAAAATCATAGCTGAAAAAAATATAATAGTAGTTAAAGGATCAGTTCCTGGTCCTAAAGGTTCATATTTAATTATTGAAAGATGGAGTTAGTAGTATATAGCAAAAGCGGTAATAAAACCGACAGAACAGTACAAGTTAATGATTCTGTTTTTGGTATTGAACCAAATGATCATGCAATTTATCTTGATGTAAAACAATATTTGGCAAATCAACGCCAAGGTACACATAAATCAAAAGATAGATCAGAAGTATCTGGAAGTACCAAAAAGCTTAAAAAACAAAAAGGTACAGGTGGAGCACGTTCGGGCGATATCAATTCACCTTTATTTGTTGGAGGAGGTAGAGTATTCGGTCCTCGCCCAAGAGATTATAGCTTCAAATTAAATAAAAAATTAAAAAAATTAGCTCGTAAGTCAGCATTAACTTATAAAGCTAAGGAAAACAATATTTTAGTTGTTGAAGATTTTAATTTTGAGACTCCAAAAACAAAGGATTTTATTGAAATTTTGAATAATTTGAAAATTTTTGATAAAAAAACATTATTAATTCTTTTTGAATCAAATAAAAGTGTATATTTGTCATCCCGTAATTTGGGACAAGTGAAAGTTGTAAATGTAACAGATTTAAATACTTACGATATTTTGAATGCAAATAATTTGATGTTTTTAGAAAGTTCAATAGCAGAATTTAATAAAATCCAAAGCGAAGCTTAATATTTATTTTCAAAAATCAAAACAGCTAATACGAAATGAGCATAATAGTAAAGCCAATAATAACTGAGAAAATGACAGCCATCAGCGAAAAGAAAACTAATCGCTTTGGATTTATAGTTAACAGGACGGCAAATAAAATAGAAATAAAAAAAGCAGTTGAAAGCTTGTACGGCGTAAAAGTTGAATTAGTCAATACAATGGTATATCCTGGTAAAGCAAAATCAAGAAATACTAAAGCGGGACTTATCAGCGGTAAAACCAGCGCCTTTAAAAAAGCTATTATTACATTAGCTGCAGGAGAAACAATTGATTTTTATAGCAATATATAAAGTAAAGAAATGGCTCTTAAAAAATTTAAACCAACAACACCAGGACAGCGTTTCAAAATTATAAGTACATTTGAGGAAATAACTTCAGATGCACCAGAAAAAAGTTTGTTAGCTCCTAAGAAAAGAAGCGGTGGACGTAATAATACCGGAAGAATGACAATGCGTTATCTTGGCGGTGGACACAAGCAAGCATATAGAATTATTGATTTCAAAAGAGATAAAGAAAATATTCCTGCAACAGTTCATTCAATAGAGTATGATCCAAATAGAACTGCTCGTATTGCATTATTGTTTTATGCAGATGGTGAAAAAAGATATATTATAGCACCTCATGGATTAAAAGTTGGTCAAACTTTAGTATCTGGAAAAGGTGCAGCACCTGAAATAGGAAACACATTATATATGAGTGAAATACCATTTGGTACTATCATACATAATATGGAATTACGTCCAGGACAAGGTGCAAAACTTAGCCGTAGCGCTGGAACTTATGCACAACTAATGTCGAGAGATGATAAGTATGCAATCGTTAAAATGCCTTCAGGTGAAACTCGAATGATATTACAAAGTTGTAAAGCAACTATAGGTATGGTATCTAATATCGATCATAGCTTAGAAGTATCAGGAAAAGCAGGAAGAGCTCGCTGGCAAGGTCGCAGACCACGCGTTAGAGGTGTAGTAATGAATCCTGTAGACCATCCAATGGGTGGAGGTGAAGGACGCTCTTCAGGCGGTCATCCAAGATCTAGAAAAGGTATTCCTTCAAAAGGATACAAAACAAGATCAAAGAATAAAGATTCAAATAAATATATCATCGTTTCAAGGAAGAAATAATTTAGATTTATAAAAACACTTAAGTATGAGTCGTTCATTAAAAAAAGGTCCTTATATAGAGTACAAACTAGAAAAGAAAGTTTTAGATGCTATTGAGAAGAACAAAAAAGTAGCTATCAAAACATGGTCGAGAGCTTCAATGATTTCACCTGACTTTGTAGGACAAACAATCGCAGTTCATAATGGAAATAAATTTATTCCAGTGTATGTTACCGAAAATATGGTAGGTCACAAATTAGGAGAATTTGCCCCAACCAGAACTTTTAGAGGTCACGCAGGTAATAAAGACAAAGGAAAAAAATAAATAATTTACAGAAATGGGATCAAGGAAACATATTAGAGCAGAACAGGAAAAAGAAGCAAAAAAATCTTTATATTTTGCTAAATTAACCAATAATCCATCTTCTCCTAGGAAAACAAGATTAATGGCTGATTTAATCCGTGGTGTAAATGTTGAAAAAGCAATACATATCTTGCAATTTAGTGCAAAAGAATCTGCAATTAAATTACGTAAATTGTTATTATCTGCTATTGCTAACTGGCAAAGCAAAAATGAAGGCGTAAGAATTGAAGAAAGTAATTTATATGTAAAAGAAGTTTTTGTTGATGGCGGGCGACAAATGAAAAGAATCAGAACTGCTCCTCAAGGCAGAGCTCATCGAATAAGAAAACGTTCAAGTCATATCACTTTAATCATTGATAGTAGAAAAAATAATGCTCCAGTAGCAGAAACAACGGATAATAATTAATAAAATAGTAAAAACACTTTAAAAAATTATAAATGGGACAAAAAGTCAATCCAATAGGTAGCAGATTAGGCATCATCAGAGGCTGGGATTCTAATTGGTATGGTGGAAAAAACTTTGAACCAAAGCTTATTGAAGATTATAAGATTAGGCAGTATTTGAATACACGTTTATCAAAAGCTGGTATTTCAAGAATTAATATTGAACGTACCTTAAAATTGGTAACAGTTACAATAAATACAGCACGTCCAGGTCTTATTATCGGAAAAGGTGGTCAAGAAGTTGATAAGCTAAAGGAAGAATTAAAAAAAGTAACTAATAAAGAAGTACAAATTAATATTTCTGAAATTAAACGCCCAGAATTAGATGCTATTCTTGTTGCAAATACTGTTGCAAGACAAATTGAAGGAAGGGTTTCATACCGTAAGGCAATAAAAACATCTATTGCATCAAGTATGAGAGCTGGAGCAGAAGGTATTAAAGTGTTAGCTTCTGGAAGAATTGGTGGTGCTGAAATGGCAAGACGTGAGCAATATAAAGAAGGTAGAACACCTCTTCATACACTCAGAGCGGATATCGATTTTGCTTTGGCAGAAGCACACACCACTTATGGAAGAATAGGTATTAAAGTTTGGATTTGTAAAGGCTTGGTTTATGGAAAAAGAGAACTTGTTCCTACAACACCAAATGCTAATAAAGAAAAACAATTACCACAAGGTGGTGGTTCTAGACAAAGACCTAGCAATAATAATAGAAAAAGAAGATAACATAATATCTTAGAGTTAAATAGAATTTAAAACACTATAATAATAAATAACAATGTTACAGCCAAAAAAGACCAAATACAGGAAAATGCAGAAAGGCAAGATGAAAGGCAATACCAAACGTGGTAGCCAGCTTGCTTTCGGATCATTCGGTATTAAGGCATTGGAAGAAACTTGGATTACAGGTAGACAAATAGAAGCAGCACGTCAAGCGGTTACCCGTTTTATGAAACGTGAAGGTCAGATTTGGATCAGAATATTTCCTGATAAACCTATTACCAAAAAACCAGCCGAAGTACGTATGGGTAAAGGTAAAGGATCTCCTGAATATTTTGTTGCAAGAGTTACACCGGGTCGCATACTTTTTGAAGCAGATGGTGTGCCTTTTGAAGTAGCAAAAGAAGCTTTAAGGCTAGCAGCTCAAAAGCTCCCAATCGCCACAAAACTAATGGTTAGAAGAGATTTTGTTGAAGAATCAATATAAACAAAGAAATGAAACAAGAAGTTATTACAGAGCTTTCTACTCAGGAATTGAAAGAAAGATTAGACGAAGAAAGAACTCAACTTTCTAAATTAAGAATGAATCACGCTGTTTCTCCTTTGGAAAATCCAAATGTTATAGCCCAGTTTAGGAAAACTATCGCAAGGATTTTAACAGAACTCAGAAAAAGAGAATTGGACGAAATAATTACCAAAGCGTAATAATTAAAAATAGAAATCTTAAAAAGATGGAAATCAGATCATTAAGAAAAGAAAAAACAGGTCTTGTCGTTAGCAATAAAATGGATAAATCAATATCTGTTGTTATCGAAAGAAAAGTAAAACATCCAAAATACGGAAAGTTTATTAAGAAATCTTCCAAATTTATGGCTCATGACGAAAAAAACGAGTGTAACGAAGGTGATACCGTTAAAATCATGGAAACAAGACCAATGAGCAAGAGTAAATGTTGGAGATTAGTTGAAATTATTGAAAGAGCAAAATAGTTATGATACAACAAGAATCTAGAGTGATTGTTGCTGATAACAGTGGGGCTAAAAGCGCCTTGTGTATCAGAGTACTGGGAGGTACTAGGAAAAGATATGCGTCTATAGGAGACAAAATTATTGTTACTATTAAAGACGCTTTACCTTCAGGCAACGTTAAAAAAGGAACAGTTTCAAAAGCTGTAGTAGTGAGAACAAAAAAAGAAGTCAGAAGAAGTGATGGTTCATATATCAGATTCGATGACAATGCAATTGTTCTGCTTACCGCTACTGAAGAATTAAGAGGAACCCGTATTTTCGGACCTGTTGCCAGAGAGTTAAGAGAAAAACAGTTTATGAAAATCGTTTCATTAGCACCTGAAGTGCTTTAACGTTAAAAAAAAGTATATGAACGCTAAATTACATATAAAAAAGGGTGATACCGTAAAGGTACTAGCTGGTAATTCCAGAGGAATGCAGGGCAAGGTTCTTGTTATTAATGCTAAAGACAGCACTGCTATAGTCGAAGGAATTAGCTTAGTTAGCAAACATACCAAACCAAATGCTAAAAACACTCAAGGTGGTATTGTTAAACAAGAAGCACCTGTTCATATTTCTAACCTTATGGTTGTTGATGCTAAAGGCAATGCAACAAGAATAGGCAGAAAAATGGACACTAAAACAGAAAAATTAGTTCGTTATTCAATAAAATCAGGGGAGGTAATCAAATAATGAGTTATATACCAAGATTAAAAACAAAATATAGCGAAGAAATCGTACCTGCTCTTATTAAAGAATTTGAGTACAAATCTTCGATGCAGGTTCCAAGGCTTGTTAAAATAGCCTTAAACCAAGGAATTGGTTCTGCAATTGCTGATAAAAAGCAAATTGATAATGGAGTTGATGAAATGTCAATGATAGCCGGTCAAAAAGCTGTTCCAACAAAATCTCGTAAAGATATTTCAAATTTTAAATTGCGTAAAGGTATGCCAGTAGGTGTAAGAGTTACGTTAAGAGGAGAAAAAATGTACGAATTTTTAGATAGACTTGTATCTGTTTCTATCCCACGTGTTAGAGACTTCAGGGGTATCAATGATAAAGGCTTTGATGGTAGAGGTAATTATACCTTTGGAATCACTGAACAAATTATTTTTCCTGAAATCAATATTGATAAACTAAGCAAAATTAGTGGTATGGATATAACTTTTGTTACTACTGCTACCAATGATAAAGAAGCTTTAGCTTTATTGAAACAATTTGGATTACCTTTTAAAAACCAAAATAAACAACAATAAGATGGCAAAAGAATCAGTCAAAGCAAGAGAAATAAAAAGACAGAAATTAGTTGCCAAATATGCTACTAAAAGAGCTGCTTTAATAGAAGCTGGAGATTATATAGGCTTACAAAAATTACCTAAAAATGCTTCACCTGTAAGATTACATAATAGATGTAAATTAACAGGCAGACCTAAAGGCTATATGCGTCAATTTGGTATTTCTCGTATAAATTTTAGAGAAATGGCTCTAGCAGGTTTAATACCAGGCATTACAAAAGCAAGTTGGTAAATTAATTTTAAAAAATAATAATTTAATACATTATAAAATGGTCACTGATCCTATCGCAGATTACTTAACAAGAATCAGAAATGCCGTGATGGCAAAACACAGGGTTGTTGAAATTCCTTCTTCAAAACTAAAGAAAGAGATGACTAAAATCTTATTCGATAAAGGTTATATTTTGAATTATAAATTTGAAGAAGAAACTTTACCACAAATCATTAAAATAGCATTGAAATTTCATCCTGTAACCAAAGTTTCAGCTATTAACAATTTACAACGTGTTAGTAGTCCTGGTTTAAGAAAGTATGTTGGTGCTGAAAAATTACCAAGAGTAATGAATGGTTTAGGTATAGCAATACTTTCAACATCACATGGTGTGATGACAGATAAAGAAGCCAAAACCAAGAATATTGGTGGTGAAGTTTTATGTTACATAAGCTAAAAGAGGAGAAAAAAAATGTCAAGAATAGGGAAATTACCAATTCAATTGCCAAAAGGAGTTACAATAACTGTTTCTGATAAGAATCTTGTAACTGTTAAAGGACCTTTAGGAACATTAGAACAAAACGTTGACCCAGCAATTACGGTAAATGTTAATGTTGAAGGTGCTCAAATTACTATCGAAAGACCAACTGATCAAAACAGACACAGAGCTTTACATGGATTATATAGATCTCTTGTTTTTAATATGGTTAAAGGTGTTTCCGAAGGTTTCACAACCGTTCAAGAAATCATTGGAGTTGGTTATAAAGCATCAGCTGAAGGTCGTGTTTTAGAACTTGCATTAGGATATTCTCATAATATTTTTATGGAACTTCCTGCAGAAGTAAAAGTTGAAACCACAGCAGAAAGAGGAAAGAATCCAACTATTATCCTTAAATCGCATGATAAACAATTGTTAGGTCAAGTTTCTACAAAGATTCGTTCTTTAAGAAAACCTGAACCATACAAAGGAAAAGGTATTAGATTTATGGGTGAAGTTGTTAGAAAGAAAGCCGGTAAAGCAGCATCAAGTAAATAAAAATTAACAAAAATAAAATCCTAAAAGGATGGCACTAAAGAATAGAAAAGAATTCAGAAGATTTCGTATCAAAAAAAGAATCAGAAAAGTGATTCTTGGTACTTCAGAAAAACCAAGATTGTCTGTTTTTAGAAGTAATAAAGAAATCTATGCCCAAATTATTGATGATTCTAATGGTACAACACTTACCACAGCATCAACAATGGAGAAATCATTTGCTGACGCAAAAGTTGCAAAAATTGAGAAATCTAAATTAATTGGGCAAACAATAGCTAAAAGAGCCTTAGAAGCAGGCATTAACACTGTTGTTTTCGATAGAAATGGTTATTTATATCACGGTAGAGTGAAATCTTTAGCAGAAGCTGCTAGAGAAGGCGGTTTAAAATTCTAAATTATTATGGCAGATATAAACGTAAAAAGAGTAAAAACTAGCGAAGTCGAATTTAAAGATAGATTAGTTAGTATAAATAGAGTAACTAAAGTTACAAAGGGTGGTAGAACATTTAGTTTTTCAGCAATTGTTGTTGTTGGAAATGAAAATGGAGTTGTTGGTTATGGTTTAGGTAAAGCTAAAGAGGTAACAGCAGCTATCGCAAAAGGTGTTGATGATGCTAAGAAAAATTTAGTAAAAGTTGCAATTCTTAAAGGAACTTTACCTCACGAACAACTCGGTAAATATAGCGGAGCAAAAGTTTTTCTTAAACCAGCAGCTCCTGGTACTGGTGTTATTGCTGGTGGTGCTATGCGTGCTGTATTAGAAAGTGTTGGGGTTAAAGATGTACTTGCTAAATCTAAAGGTTCGTCAAATCCTCACAGTGTAGTTAAAGCTACTATTGATGCATTGGTTCAGCTTAAAGATCCATATATGATTGCAAAAATGCGAGGTATTGATTTAGATAAAGTTTTTAACGGTTAACAAATACCAAAAAGATAAGTACAAATGAAAAAAGTTAAAATAAAACAAATCAAAAGCGGTATTGATAAACCAGCACGTCAGAAACGTACTTTAGTTGCATTAGGAATTAAAAAAATGCATCAAGTGGTTGAAAAAGAAATGACACCGCAAGTTGAAGGAATGATCAATAAAGTTAAACATTTGTTGAGCGTAGAAGAAATTTAGTAATAAACGTTAACTATTAAGATATTATGGATTTAAGTAATCTTAAACCGGCAAGAGGTTCAGTAAAATCATGCAAAAGAATAGGAAGAGGTCAAGGATCAGGTAAAGGTGGTACTTCTACAAGAGGTAACAAAGGTGCTCAATCAAGATCTGGTTATTCTAGAAAAATTGGTTTTGAAGGTGGTCAAATGCCTATTTACAGAAGAGTACCAAAATTTGGTTTCAAAAATATTAATCGTAAAGAATACAATGGTATTAACATTGATACTTTACAAAGATTAGCTGAAACTAAAAATTTACAAGTTATAGATTTAGACATTTTAAAAGAAAATGGTCTTATATCTAAAAATGACTTAGTTAAAATTTTAGGAAGAGGTGAATTGAAAGCCAAATTAGAAGTTACTGCTCATGCTTTTACTGCTACTGCTATAAAAGCAATTGAAGCGAATGGTGGTGTAGCAACAACTATATAACTCATATTACATGAAAAGATTTATACAGACAATAAAGAATATCTACAAGATTGAAGAACTGCGTAAGCGAATATTATATACAATTGGTATTGTTTTGATATATCGTTTTGGTTCTTATGTTGTATTACCTGGTGTTGATCCAAACCAATTAGGTGCATTACAAGCTCAAACAAGTGATGGAATTTTAGGCTTATTGAATATGTTCTCAGGTGGAGCATTTTCTAATGCTTCTGTTTTTGCTCTTGGTATTATGCCCTATATCTCTGCTTCTATTGTAATTCAATTGTTGGGTATGGCTATTCCATATTTTCAAAAATTACAAAAAGAAGGAGAAAGCGGACGTAAAAAAATTAATCAAATAACACGTTACTTAACTGTAATAATAACTGCATTTCAAGCGCCTGGTTATATTGCAAACTTAGTTCATCAATTAGGTAATATGCCTACTGCAATTTATCCTTTTAATGGAACTCCTCCAACTATGTTTTTCTATGTTGCTTCTGTAATCACCTTAGTTGCAGGTACATTGTTTGTTATGTGGATGGGTGAAAAAATTACAGATAAAGGTATTGGTAATGGTATTTCAATGTTAATTATGGTTGGGATTATCGCAAGATTACCTTTTGCTTTATTTGGTGAATTTATTTCAAGAATGGAAGAACAAGGCGGTGGATTAGTTATATTCTTAGTTGAGTTAGTTGTTCTGGTTCTTGTAATTTTAATTACTATATTATTGGTGCAAGGAACTCGAAAAATCCCTGTTCAGTATGCTAAAAGAATTGTTGGAAATAAACAATATGGTGGTGTACGTCAATACATTCCATTAAAAGTAAATGCTGCAGGTGTAATGCCAATTATTTTTGCTCAAGCAATCATGTTTATACCTATTACATTAGCAGGATTTGCTGCATCAGAATCTTTATCAGGTTTTGTGTCAATATTTTCTGATTTTAATGGATTTTGGTATAATTTAGTATTTGGATTAATGATTGTTGCATTTACATATTTTTATACAGCTGTTACTATCAATCCAAACCAAATGGCAGAGGATATGAAAAAGAATGGAGGATTTATTCCAGGTATAAAACCAGGTAAAAAAACTGCTGAATTTTTAGATGAAGTAATGTCAAGAATAACTTTACCAGGTTCATTGTTTTTAGCTTTTGTAGCTATAATGCCTGCAATAGTTAGATTATTTGGTGTTAATTCTCAATTTGCTCAGTTTTATGGAGGAACTTCTTTACTCATCTTAGTTGGTGTTGTTTTGGATACACTTCAACAAATTGAAAGTCATTTATTAATGCGTCACTATGATGGATTAACAAAATCAGGCAGAATTAAAGGTAGAACTGCAACAGGCATGACTGCATAATTCTGAATAAATTAGGTTGAATGATTCATTATAAGTCAGAAGAAGAAATAGAATTATTAAGAGAAAGTTCTTTACTTGTTGGGAAAACCTTAGCAGAGATTGCTAAACATATTAAACCAGGTGTTGAAACTTTGTTTCTCGATAAAATAGCTGAAGACTTTATCAGAAGTCATGATGCAGTTCCGGGATTTAAAGGTTACAATGGGTTTAAACATACTTTGTGTATATCAATAAATGATGAAGTGGTTCATGGAATACCAAGCAAAAGAATATTAGAGGATGGTGATATTGTTTCATTAGATTGTGGTACTCTAAAAAATGGATTTTATGGCGATTCAGCTTATACTTTTGCAGTTGGAAATGTAAGTGAAGAAAAACTAAAATTAATGGAAGCTACTAAAGAATCTCTATACAGAGGAATTAAAGTAGCCATTGAAGGCAAAAGAATAGGTGATATTGGGTATGAAATACAAAGTTATGTCGAAAGTTTAGGATACTCTGTTGTGAGAGATCTTGTAGGACACGGGCTTGGAAGAAAGCTTCATGAAAAACCTGAAATTCCTAATTACGGAAAGCAAGGAACAGGAATGAAACTGCAATCAGGGTTAGTTATTGCAATAGAACCCATGATAAATTTAGGCATACGAAATGTTATACAAGAACGCGACGGGTGGACCATAAGAACAGCTGATCGTTTACCTTCTGCTCATTATGAACATAATGTGGTAATAAGAAAAGGAACAGCTGAAATATTATCAAGTTTTGAGGAAATTGAAAATGTACTATCAACTTTAAATAAATAATAGCTAAATGGCAAAACAAACATCAATTCAATTAGACGGAACGGTTACAGAATCGTTAGGAAATGCTATGTTTCGTGTTGAATTGGAAAATGGACATGTTATTACAGCTCATATCTCAGGTAAAATGCGAATGCATTATATCAAAATATTACCAGGTGATAAGGTACAATTAGAAATGTCTCCTTATGACTTATCAAAAGGAAGAATAACATTCAGGTATAAATAATATAAAAATCAATAATAATGAAAGTTAGAACATCTGTTAAAAAAAGGACTCCTGACTGCAAAATAGTTCGCAGAAAAGGGGTAATTTATGTTATCAATAAAAAGAATCCGAAGTATAAACAAAGACAAGGATAAACAAAATAATTAATCTGTAAAATACAAATCATTTTATGGCAAGAATTGCAGGAATAGATTTACCGAAAAATAAAAGAGGAGAAATAGGTTTAACTTATGTTTTTGGCATAGGCAGATCTACTGCTCAAAAGATTTTAAAAGAAGCCGGTATAGATGTTAACAAAAAAGTTAACGATTGGAATGATGATGAGCAAAACGCTATCCGAACAATCATCAACGATTCATTCAAAGTAGAAGGTGCACTTCGTTCAGAAGTACAGCTTAATATCAAACGTCTTATGGACATTGGATGTTACAGAGGAATCAGACACCGTATCGGTTTACCTTCAAGAGGTCAAAGCACTAAAAATAATGCAAGAACCAGAAAAGGTAGAAAGAAAACTGTTGCTAACAAGAAAAAAGCACCTAAAGGTTAATAATTAGTTTTTATTGAATAATAAATTAGAAGTTTAAATAATAGTAAATATGGCAAAAACTGCTAAAGTTACAAAAAAAAGAGTTGTAAAAGTTGAACCGTTGGGTAAAGCATTCATCAATGCTTCTTTTAACAACATCATTATTTCATTAACAAATAATGCTGGACAAGTTATTTCTTGGGCGTCTGCCGGGAAAATGGGTTTTAAAGGTTCTAAAAAGAACACTCCTTATGCTGCTCAAATGGCAGCAACTGATTGTTCAAAAGTTGCTTTTGACTTAGGATTACGTAAAGTTAAAGCTTATGTTAAAGGACCTGGCGCAGGTAGAGAATCTGCTATCAGAACCATACACGGAGCAGGTATTGAAGTGATGGAGATACAGGATACTACTCCTTTACCTCACAATGGTTGCAGACCTCCTAAAAGAAGAAGAGTTTAATTAGGAGCGAGATTTTTAAGAACATTTTTTAGAATCATTATAACAATATAAAGATTATGGCAAGATATATAGGGCCAAAAACCAAAATAGCAAGAAGATTTAAAGATCCAATTTTCGGACCAGATCGTTCTTTTGAGAAAAAGAATTACCCTCCCGGACAACATGGAGCTACAAAAAGAAGATCAAAACAATCAGAATATGGTCTTCAATTACAAGAAAAACAAAAAGCTAAATACACTTATGGTATTTTAGAAAAACAATTTAGAAACGTTTTTCATAAAGCTGCTCATAAAAAAGGAATTACAGGTGAAAATTTATTGCAACTAATTGAATCAAGATTAGACAATGTAGTATATCGTCTAGGAATTGCTCCTACCAGAAGTGCTGCTCGTCAATTAGTTTCTCATCGTCACATTACTGTTAATGGAAAAGTTGTAAATATTCCTTCTTATACTTTAAAATCAGGTCAGATTATTGCAGTTAGAGAAAAATCAAAATCAATGGAATCAATTACTAATTCTGTTGCTTCAAGAGTGAATAATAACTCATGGTTAGAATGGGATGTAAATACTTTAACAGGTAAATTTCTAAACTATCCTGAAAGAGACGAAATTCCTGAAAATATCAAGGAACAACTTATCGTCGAATTGTACTCTAAATAAGATTGATTACAATTTTTGCATTAAAATTTTTAAAATTGTTGTTTTAGTCTTCAACAATTTATTTAATAAAAATCAGAAAAAATTAACTAAATGGCAATATTAGCTTTTCAAAAACCTGATAAGGTTGTAATGATAGAAGCAGATGATTTTCAAGGAGTATTTGAATTTCGTCCTTTAGAGCCCGGCTACGGTATTACAGTAGGAAACGCTTTGCGTCGTATTTTGCTTTCTTCTTTAGAAGGATTTGCAATTACTACTGTAAAAATCGAAGGCGTTGAGCAAGAGTTTTCTTCCATTAAAGGCGTTGTTGAAGATGTTACAGAAATTATTCTAAATTTAAAACAAATTCGATTTAAACGTCAAATTGAAAATGTAAACAATGAAAGAATTCAAGTAAACATTTCTGGTCAGGATTGTTTTAAAGCTGGAGATATCAACAAATTCTTGAACGGTTTTCAGGTTTTAAATCCCGAATTAGTGATCTGTAACATGGAAACCTCTGTTAAACTCAACATAGAGTTTACTATTAACAAAGGTAGAGGTTACGTTCCTGCTGAAGAAAACAAAAATGCAAATGATAACATTGGTACCATTTGTATTGACTCTATTCATACTCCTATCAAGAATGTAAAATTTACGATTGATAATTATAGGGTTGAACAAAAAACTGATTACGAAAAATTAATTTTCGAAATCCAAACTGATGGTTCTATCCATCCAAAAGATGCTTTGAAAGAAGCTGCAAAAATACTTATTCATCATTTTATGCTTTTCTCTGACGAAAGAATTACATTGGATACCGAAGAAAAAGCAATCTCTGAAGAATTTGACGAAAATACACTTCATATTCGTCAATTGCTTAAAACTAAATTAGTGGATATGGATCTTTCTGTTCGTGCACTCAATTGTTTGAAAGCTGCTGAAGTTGACACTTTAGGTGAGTTGGTATCATTTAACAGAAACGATTTGTTAAAATTCAGAAATTTTGGAAAGAAATCTTTAACTGAACTTGAACAGTTGGTGAAAAGTAAAAATCTGGAATTTGGAATGAATATAGCAAAATATAAATTAGATAAAGATTAATCGAAATGAGACACGGAAAAAAAATAAATAAATTAGGAAGAACTCATTCTCATAGAGTACACATGTTAGCTAATATGGCAACATCGCTAATTCTTCACAAAAGAATTGCTACTACTCTTGCAAAAGCAAAAGCATTGAGAGTTTACGTAGAACCTTTGCTAAATAAAGCAAAAGAAGATTCTACACACTCTCGTAGAACTGTATTTAGTTATTTGCAAAGTAAAGAAGCCGTTACTGAATTATTCAGAGATATTTCTGTAAAAATTGCTGACAGACCAGGTGGTTATACTCGTATTCTTAAAACTGGTAATCGTTTGGGTGATAATGCCAATATGTGTATTATCGAATTGGTAGATTACAACGAAAATCTATTAAAAGCTAAAGAAGAAGCTACTTCAAAATCAACACGTAGAAAAAGAGCTAAAAAAACTACAGAAACTACTGCAACACAACCAAAGGCTGTTGCAAAACCAAAAGTTGAAGAAGTTAAAGTTGAAGAAACTATTGTTGAAGCTGAAGAACCAGAAACAACTGTAACCGAAGAAGAAAATAAAGAAGTTTAAATCTTATTTTTAAAATATCTAAAAAAGGATAAAGTGTTATAAACTTTATCCTTTTTTTTATTCGTAAGAATAATTTTTATAGTAATTTTGAAAAAGAATTCATTTATAAAATCATAAAACATGAGTGCAATATTAAATATTTTTGCAAGACAAATTCTGGATTCCAGAGGGAACCCAACCATTGAAGTTGAAGTAATGACCACTGAAGGTATTATAGGCAGAGCTGCTGTTCCTTCTGGAGCTTCTACCGGAGTTCACGAAGCCGTGGAGTTGCGTGATGGCGATAAAAAATTATTTTTAGGAAAAGGGGTGTTGAAAGCTGTTCAGAATGTTAATAAAACCCTGAACGAGGAGTTAAAAGGGATGTTTGTTTCTGAACAAAATACCATTGATCAGAAAATGATAGAACTGGATGGAACTCCTAATAAAGCCAATTTGGGTGCCAACGCTATTTTAGGTATTTCTTTAGCGGTTGCCAATGCAGCAGCACAGGAATCAGGACAATACTTATACCGATACATTGGTGGCGTGAATGCAAATACACTTCCGATTCCTATGATGAACATACTGAATGGAGGTTCACATGCTGATAACAGCATCGACTTTCAGGAATTTATGATTATGCCTGTGGGTGCTCCAACATTTAGTGATGCCATCCGCATGGGAACCGAAGTTTTTCATCATTTAAAAGATGTATTGAAAAAACAAGGTTATTCTACCAATGTGGGCGATGAAGGTGGTTTTGCACCAAATTTAAAATCAAATGAAGAAGCTGTTACCGTAATCCTTCAAGCAATAGAAAAAGCCGGTTACAAAGCAGGGGAGGATATTTATATAGCCTTGGATCCTGCATCTTCTGAATATTTTATTCCTGAAGAAAATGTATATCATTTACACAAATCTACCGGTGATAAGTTAACGCCTGCTCAAATGGTAGATTATTGGGACAACTGGGTAAATAAATATCCTATTATTTCTATCGAAGATGGTATGGCCGAAGACGACTGGACAGGCTGGAAAATGATGACCGATAGATTGACCCATAAAATTCAATTGGTTGGTGATGATTTGTTTGTTACCAATGTAAAAAGATTACAGGACGGCATCAACAAAGGGGTAGCCAATTCAATACTTGTAAAGGTAAACCAAATTGGAACTTTAACCGAAACCATCAATGCGGTGAATATGGCGTATCGCAATTCTTATACCGCTGTAATGAGCCACCGTTCGGGTGAAACCGAAGATACTACCATAGCCGATTTAGCGGTAGCTTTAAATACCGGCCTGATTAAAACAGGTTCTGCCTGCCGTTCGGAACGTATTGCCAAGTACAACCAATTATTAAGAATTGAAGAAAACTTAGGTGATGCAGCTGTTTATTTAGGTAAGAATTTTAAATATGTGAAATAATTTATCGTTAGCTTAATAGTTTAAAAAGCTGTTTGGGAGGGATTCCTGACAGCTTTTTTAATTTATATAAGAATATCAATTACTCTTTTACTATTTTCTTAAATTCATAGGTTTTACCATTCTCAAGTTTGATTAAGTAAACTCCCGGAGTAAAGTTTGTAGTTTCTATAATTGTCTTTTCTATGAGTTTCCCATTGAAAACAACCTGACCTATTGAATTTAATATTTCAAAGTTCAGTTTATCCTTATTCCCTTCCATTTCAATAATTAATTCATTACGAACAGGGTTCGGATAAACCTTAATTGTTTGATTGCCTTCTGCAACTTTAATCCCCACATTAGTAATAGCAATACAAATGGAAGTATCTGTGCAAAGTCCTTGCGTTATTTTAACTGCATAATTCCCGTTTGCAGTTGCTGTGAAGCTTTGATTTATTTCTCCATTGATAGGGGCAAAACCATTATCACAATTGAGCCATTGATAAGCATCCGCAGTTGAATTTGCTGTAATTGTAACACCTGAATGCGTAACACTAATATCCACAAAATTTACATTTAAATGTAAGGTGTAAATACTATCGCATCCATTGATTGTAGTATAGTTTTTAGTGAAAGTCCCTGCTGCTGAATAATTAGTTCCATGCCAGTTGTAAGTTTCTCCATTACAAATGCTATGATTTTCAGTAAAAGCATATGTTGGATTAACCGTTAAATGTAAAGTATAAATGCTATCACATCCATTGATGCTCGAATAATTTTTAGTGAAAGTCCCTGCTGTTGAGTAGTTAGTTCCATGCCAATAGTAAGTTGCACCATTACAAATGTTATGATTTTCAGTATAAGCATACGTTGGGTTAACTGTTAACTGTAAAGTATATATGCTATCGCATCCATTGATACTTGAATAATTTTTAGTGAAAGTCCCTGTTGATGAATAATTAGTTCCATGCCAATTGTAAGTTGCACCATTGCAAATACTATGATTTTCAGTAAAAGCATATGTTGGATTAACCGTTAAATACAAAGTGTAAATACTATCACATCCGTTAATACTCGAATAGTTTTTAGTATAAGTACTAGCAGTTGTATAATTAGTTCCATGCCAGTTGTAAGTTTCTCCATTACAAATGCTATGATTTTCAGTAAAAGCATATGTTGGATTAACCGTTAAATGTAAAGTATAAATACTATCACAACCATTGATGCTTGAATAATTTTTAGTGAAAGTCCCTGTTGATGAATAATTAGTTCCATGCCAATTGTAAGTTGCACCATTGCAAATACTATGATTTTCAGTAAAAGCATATGTTGGATTAACCGTTAAATACAAAGTGTAAATACTATCACATCCGTTAATACTCGAATAGTTTTTAGTATAAGTACTAGCAGTTGTATAATTAGTTCCATGCCAGTTGTAAGTTTCTCCATTACAAATGCTATGATTTTCAGTAAAAGCATATGTTGGATTAACCGTTAAATGTAAAGTATAAATACTATCACAACCATTGATGCTTGAATAATTTTTAGTAAAAGTTCCTGTAGTTGAATAGTTCGTTCCATGCCAGTTGTAAGTTGCCCCATTGCATATACTATGATTTTCTGTAAAAGCATACGTTGGATTAACCGTTACTATGATTTGTGCTCTTGCTCCTTCGCATCCATTTACAGTTTGGCTAACATAATAATTTGTATTACCTGCCGCATTAGTTGGTGGAATTGGTGCTACAAGACTTCCTGTTCCGCCTGTAGCTGAAGTGTACCATAATAAATTACTTCCTGTAGTAGAAAGATTAGGTGCAGTAATATTTTGGCAGTAAAAAGAATTGGAAGTAACAGGTGGCAATGGTGTTTCATTGGCTATTATAGTTAATGAAGATTCTGAACCTATTCCGCAATTATTAACACCTTTAACTTTAATTAATCCGGATTGTGCATTTACTCCAAAATTTACATAAATTGAATTTGAACTGCTTGACCCGGTTGCTCCATTGGGCAATGTCCATGTATAATAATCAGCATTACTTATTGTTGATGTTGAATAAACTAAGTTGTTAGTTCCTTTACAAACAATAGTATCTCCAATAATTGATGTTGCTGATACAGGGAACGGTTTAACTGTTAAATAAAGGGTTACAATTGAATCACATCCTTTATATGTATGGAAATTATGAATATATGTACCACTTATGCTTCGTAAAGTATCTCCAAACAAATAACTTTGTCCCTGACATATTTGTTTGTTTTCTTGAATATTATTATAAGAAGGGTTAATAGACAAGCTAAGATGAATTGACTCAGGACTATCACCTAAACTATTATGTCCTTTCACACCTATTTCTCCAGATAAATTATATTGTGGGTCAAAACTATTAACATTTACAACAATTGTGTCGGTATTGCTATTGCCTGTTACTCCATAAGGTAAATTCCAGATATAAGAAGTAGCACCATATATTTTACTGCACTTTAAAGTAATATTTTGATTTTGACACTGATATCCGGGTGTAGCACTCGAAATACTTGAAGCTGGAAAAGGAGGAAAACATTGATTTAATGGAATTTTCCATATACCATTATTTGTTGTTCCTGCATATAACGTATCGTTTTCAACAAAAATATTTGAAATTCCACCACCTTGAAAACTATTGTCTGCATAACAATTAATTATATTAGAATAGTTATTGTTTGTCAATATTAAATTAGCATTTGGATAATTTGGATATGATGAGATTATACTACCATCTATGAGATACATATTATCACCATAAGAATTACTATTCCAAAACGCCCCATAATCTGTAGATTTATATCTACTATGGTAGTCATCTTCAGCCAATACTACATTTCCATTGATTACAATATTTTTTATGTTTAAACTAAACAAACCATTATTTACAGATGCCCATGAGATACCATTATTTGATGAATAAAATATACCAGCTCCATTAGTACCTATATAAATCTTATTATTTGTGAATGCTAAAGCACTTATATAAAATCCAGTAAGATTCATTCCTGTATTTACTGCTAACCAGTTCATTCCATTATCAATTGATTTAAACAAGTTACCAACATTTGTGCCCGCCCATATTGTATTCCCTCTTTTACAAAGTGCCATTACTCCATATAATTTACCATCTTGAGACTGCGCATGAGCAGATGACCATGTTAATCCAGTATCTAATGATATAATTAAACCATTTTCGGACATTGCTAAAATTAAATTATCATCTACAAGAAAAGTTCCGTTTAATTGAGGATTATCTATTAAATCCCAAGTGTTTCCATTATTATTAGATTTAAAAAAGCCCCCACTTCCAAAAACAAAACACTTATTGCCACTTTTACCATATTTGTTAGCATTATACTTTGATATTCCATAATCACATTTAGACCAATTTATTCCGTTATTTAAAGATTTATAAACCCCCTTTCTCGTACCAACAAATAAAGTATTATTTACTTTTATTATATTATTTATATAAGAAGAAGTTGGTATTCCTGTATATCTTTTTATCCAAGTATTTCCATTATCATTTGAAAAAAAATATCTTTCATTGCTATAAGTTACAGCATAAATTGTATTTCCGTAAGAAGAAAGATTATTATAACCAAATGTATCAATTGGCAATATTAAAGTCCAATTTAATCCATAATTTATTGATTTAAAAACACCTCCTCCAAGAAATGAATTAATTGCAAACAGATTACCATTATGACTTATGATTGAATAAATTGGCATATTTGACATTGGTAAACTATCACTTATGTTCATCCAATTTATACCCAAATTAGACGATTTAAATAATTTATTATTGTTTGTCAATAAAAACATATTGTTATTTAGGCTAACAAAAGATTTTATATTATATATTGAAGTATCTATAGCATTCCATGTTGCACCTAAATTATTTGAAAGAAAACATGAATCATTGTACTTTTCTATTATTAATGTAGAATCTGAATATAATAAATTTCTAATGCCTTCATTATTTGTTCCGGAATATTTTATATTCCAATTAACACCATTATTATAAGAAACTAAAATGTTATAGATATTTGTGCTAACCACATATCCGCCTACAATAATAACACTATCATTTACCGAATATGTGTTTATGTAATATTGTTGCAAACCATTTAATTGATGCCATGTTTGGCAACTATCTTCTGAATAATAAATCTGTTGATATTCTGTAATTGAATCCAAAGCGATGGTATAAATACGATTTCCATCAGTTTGTAATGTATAATCACCACTTGGTACTCGAGATGTATGTTGCCACTGTGCACTAAGATTATTTGCTATTAAAAGGGTAATCAAAATGGGAAGTAATATTTTTTTCATAAATTAAACAAATATTAAGATTATTAAAATTGATGTAAAAGGACTATTATTTGCATATTTTCATGTTATATGTCTTATTACCAGTTTCTACTTTTAAATAGTAAATTCCATTTTTAAGACAGGTAACATTGAAACATTCATTTTCATTAATCGAAGCATTTATCATTTTCTTCCCTTCAATATTATAAATAGTAATCATAGCATTTTTCCCGCAATTCTTTAATATCAAGCATTCATTGTTAATAAAACAACTAAGTTTATTGATATTATTTTGTTCTATACCAGTATTATCTAACTCAAAATAAGCAGTAAAAGTTTTGTTAGAATTTATGGTAAACGAATACGGATTACTTGTATAACTAGTATTATTTTCATCTTTCCATTCTACAAAATGCCAACCTGTGTTTTGAATTGCATTGATAGTAGCTGTTTGTCCGGCAGTATAAGATTGATATCCGTTAGGATTGGTAGTTCCACCATTAGTTGGGTCGGCAATACAGTTAACAGTTACATTTTGAGCTACATTTTTAAACTTAATCCACTGAATTGCTATAATAGTACCATTAGTAATTGTAGCATTGTCATATAAATCAAACATAACTCTTTTAATATTTCCTGAAGCGCAGGAAGGTATATCAAATTCAATATCTTGTGCTACGTTATTAACAAAATTTACGGATTTTTGCGACATGCAAGAAGCTCCAAAACCACTACCCATATCAAAGTAAACTCTACATATTGTTGAAGGAGCAGTTGCTGTAATTGATAATCGAATGGCAATTTTGTTGAACGAACTGTAATTAGCTGTTAAATCAGGACTAATTATTTGTGGTTGCTTGTTTCTGCTAATAAGCCTCCACCAATCAGAAGCTAAAAAATCGCTATGTGCTGCATCTTGTCTGATAGTCCAACACAATTGATTGGTTGTAAAATCCCATTCAGAATTAGAGGTTGAAGTGCACTGACGACGAACAACCCCAATTACAGAATAGCTTGCACTAAAACTTCCAATAGTGTTTCCACTTCTTGTTAATACTTTGTTTAAGTCAGCACTTGTATTAGACCAATTTTGTTGAATTACAGTTACAGAAGTAGAAGTAACATCTCGTATTATAGCAACATGTCCATACGTTCCCCCATTTGAACATACTATATCACCTACTTTAGGTTCTATAGTGCCATTTGCGTATGCTACTAATCCTGCACCAGAAGCACCAGAGTAAAAAGAATTTGCATTTCCAAAGTATTGATCAATTTCGAGTCCATAAATAAAAGCATAATATCTTTGGACAAATTCCACACATTGATATTTTAACCCAGTTGATACAGAATGTCCGTTAATAGTAACAGAGTTAGTTTGACCACTATTATAGGTGGTTGATCCGTTTGAATAACAAAATACATTATTGTATTCCCCTTCATAAGTCCCATATGGATCCTGTGAATAACAATTAAAGAAAGTAAAAAAGCAAACAATACAGCTAAGAATAATTTTTTTTGATTTCATAAATTTGTTTTTTATTTTCCTACTCATAAGGCTTTTCAGTAACGCCCCGTTTTTTTTAGTGGTCTCTGGTCTCCACTTTAATATTGATATAAAAAAACAGCGTGATCAAATTGCCAACCGTTATTGAGGTCCGTCCAAGAACCCACTGAACAAGTAAAGCAACGACCACGCCTTAACGTGGCGTTTGTGCTTACTATTCTGCTCAGTTTTGAAAATTTGGACGGTTTCAATAACAAAATTCAGCTAAACGCTATTTTTTATAATGTTTTAATTTCTATATTATAATGATATTGGTTTTTAAATATTGGGAACAAATGTACAACAAAAAAAAGTGAATATGCAAATAAAATGTAAAATAATGCAATAATTAATACTCTTGCTATAAAAATCAATTTGCACTAAAAACATTCGACATCGGAGCAAAAACATTGGATGCCGAAGCTAAAAGCTGCAACATCCGAGCAAAAAGCTCCGGTATCGGAGCTAAAACTTGCAACATTGGAGCTATAAGCTGCGACATTGAAGCTAATAATTGCAACTTCGGAGCTAAAAGTTGGGGCATTGGAGCTAAATGCTGCTGCATAGGAGCTAAAAGCTGCTCGCGAGGAGCTAAAAGTTGCAAGCGAGCAGGTTCAACCTGCTTTTGTAAAACATTGAATATCAATAACACAAAAATAAAAAAGCCTTGTAATCAATCAATTACAAGGCTTGTGTTTTGCGGTTAAAAGGCAATTTTACACCGTAGTGGGTGGTAGAACGTCGTCATGTTTTTTGTACATAAAACGAGCTTTAAGGTTTTCTTGTGCCGTTTTTGCACCCGGAATGTTTTGCTTAACGGCTTGTTTTACATAATTGTAAATTGCCAAGGCAGCATTCATAGCTTCCGAACCTACTACCATACGGGTGTCAGAAACTCTTTCGCTTAGTTTTGATAAACGAATTTCAATTTGCATCAAAGCAGCATCATAATCAATGTCCTTTTTAAATTCCGTCAAATCAACAAATGAAGGTAGTAAATCGGCATTGCTTTTGCCCTCTTCATAAGCTTTTTGTACAAAAGGGATGCTGGCATCGCCCATTTTTATGTTTTCCATTCGTTGCTGTACCGAAAGCGAAACTAATACCGGGATTAAAGCATACGCTTCATCCAAAACGTTTAAAATTTTATCGAGCGTATCTTGATTCATTACACCCGAAACCTCATTTTTTATCATAATTATTAAAATGTAAATTACGCCTACTTTTTTATAGCAGTTCGGCTTTTGCTTTTTTATGAAAAAAATAACGTTCAAAAATTAGAAATATTTTATTATCAATATATTTTTTTAGGACGAGACAATTTACAACCCTGACAGGGTTTTAAACCCTGTCAGGGTTCCAACATTTGACAGCTAAGACCTGTCAGCGTGCGTAGCTTCTGACAGCGTCGGGAAAAAAGCAAATGAAGAACAAACGCTGACAGGTCTAAAGACGCTGTCAGGTTTGTGGCCCGTTCCGAACAGCTTTTTTTTGTTGACTAATAATGTATGATATTAGAAATATTATCATTAAGAATTGTTTTTGTTGCTTCTTTATGTATATTTGTAAAAAATTAAAAATTAATAACAGATGAAAAATAGATATTTGCTTTTGTTGATGCTATTGATCAATAGTATTGGCTGCTTTTCACAAGAATTTGCACCCGTAGGTGCTACATGGCATTATTCAAGTGGAGGTTTTACGTCAAATACATATTATCCGGTAAAATTACAATCTTTAAAAGATACAATAATAATGGGTATTCAGTGCAGGAAAAATACAGCTGCTGAAAGCTTTGGTTTTAATAATGCAAATTATGTGTATTCATCATCAAATAAAGTTTACCTCTTCGATTCGCATCAGCAGCAATTTGTAAAAATCTATGATTTTAATTTGAACACAGGCGACACCTTAAGATATAAACTATCCTTTTTGAATACGATAGATACAACATCAGCTTATGTCATTGACTCTATCGGAAGTACAGTAATAAATGGCAAAACCTTAAAAGTTCAGTTTACACATTGTATTATGCAATTTAACCCTTATCCGCTTTATTTTATGTGTGGCAAAATGATAGAAGGAATAGGTAGTGATTTTTTTCTTTTCCCGCAAAATACCAATCAAGACCCATTAACCAGCCAATTGCGTTGCTATAGCGATACCTCAATTGGATATTACAACACCGGTATTGTTAGTAATTGCGATTCTATTGTAAATAGTGTAAAAGAAGAATATAATACGAATGATATACAAGTTTTTCCCAATCCTGCCAACAACTCTATTACTTTTAATACCGATAGCTATCAGGATTTTAATCTGACTATTTTCAATGCCATCGGTCAGGCTGTATTGCAAAAGCAATTAACTACATCCATTACTACGCTCAACATTCAAGGTTTTCAGCAAGGCATATATTACTACCAACTGATAAACGATAAAGGAAAACTGATAAGCGGTAAGTTTGTTAAAGAATAAGAACCAAAAGAAGTTGCATCATATAAGTAATTAGAATTATATGACGTTATTTTTAACCTAAGGTATTGAATCTTCTGATTTGTTTATTTGAACGCGGATGACGCGAATCCCTAAAGGGAAACGCTGATTTAAACGGATTTTAAACAATAACAAATCATATAAATAGATAAAATTCGCGAATATCCGCATTTATGGAACGTATCCGTTTCATCTGCGTTCTAATTTTTACACATTAATTATCCTTTAACGCATTCTTCTAAAATCAAATATCGTTAATCCATATTCTAAAATCAAAACAATATACACTATTGCTACGATCCTCGCTACGACTATACATAAGTACTATGATTCATTTATTGTCATATTTAAGTTAAAGCATTTGTTTTTTTTGAACGCGGATGACACGAATCCCTAAAGGGAAACGCTGATTTAAACAGATTTTAAACAACAATAAATCAAATACATATATAAAAATTCGCGAATATCCGCGTTTACGGAACGAATCTGTTTTATCTGCGTTCTAATTTTTCATTACATAATTTCTAAAATTTAAAAGACAACATTAATAAATTTTTTCTACTTAAATAAAATTAATCTTACTTTTGACGAATATATAAAAATCACCTCTTATGTCATCCTTAAACCTCGAAAGTATTATTACTGTATTGCCTGCCATATTGATTGGCTTAACTTTTCACGAATACATGCATGCAAAAGCAGCTCATTTGTTGGGCGACGATACTGCCTATTTAGATGGAAGAGTTACCATCAATCCATTGAAACATATCGATTGGATAGGCTTTGTATTTATACTCATTGCTGGTTTTGGCTGGGCTAAACCGGTGTCATTTAATCCTGAGAAACTAAAAAATCCACGTCGCGATGAAATGCTGATTGCCATAGCCGGACCTATTGCCAATTTTATACTGGCTATAGTATTTGCAGTTTTGTTGAAACTGGCAATGCTTTTTATATCAGTTGACGGTATTTTAATGTCGATGATGCTGGCTTGTATTTATATTAATTTCGGTTTATTTATTTTCAATATGATTCCGGTTCCACCCTTGGATGGTTCGCATTTGTTATTGAAATCAATAAAAATAAGCAAAGATTTAGAGCGAAATATATACAAATATGGTTCACTGGCTTTGTTTGCCATCGTAATTATTGACAGCCAGACCGAATTAAACCTCTTACCCATTGGCAAAGCGATGATGTTTTTAACATCTACTACTTTGAATCTATTGGGGATACATATTCTGTAAATATAAAACCACAACGAATTTTATTTTTACACTCTCTAAATAAAATACTTTGTAATAAAATATTATATATTTCTATTATAAATAGAATCAAAAGCGGCTTGAATTGAGTGTTTTTTGAGTTTTTTTGCTATTGATTATGTTTTTTATTTACTTTTGTATGGAATCGATGAATAAAAAGCTAATACGTTACCAGTAATCCAACATATAGCTAAATCATTAAATTCTGAAGCTAATGCTTAGATGCTTTTTTGTGTTGTTAAATTTAGTATAAAGAACAATATTTAATCATTTGATTGATAATTTTTTTAAAAAATGTTAGTCAATATCCTATAGCACGACTTTGTAAATCTAACTAAACAAATATTTTAATATTTTTATTGAATGGAAGTACTGATAATACTTTTTCTGATTTTGCTCAACGGCATCTTTGCAATGTCTGAAATTGCAATGGTTTCGTCACGAAAATCGCGTTTAGAAACCGCAGCAAAAAGGGGTGACAAAGCAGCAAAAAAGGCACTTGAACTTTCCCGTAACCCTGGAAAATTTCTTTCCACTGTGCAAATCGGCATTACGCTTATTGGAATCTTAACAGGTATTTACAGCGGTGAAAAAATTGAAGATGATTTGGTGTCTTATCTAAATCAATATGAATGGTTAAAGTATTATAGCGAGACCATTGCTGTATCAGTTATTGTAGTAACACTAACATTTTTTTCACTGGTATTAGGTGAACTTGTTCCCAAACGTATTGGACTGACTATGCCCGAAAAGATTTCAAAAATTTTTTCTTTTCCAATGTATTGGATTTCCATTATTACTGCTCCATTTATTTGGCTTCTTACGTTTACTTCCGACAGTATCATAAAACTCTTTCGAATTAAACCAACTTCCGAAAGCAAAATAACAGAAGAAGAAATAAAAGCCATTATTCAGGAGGGAAAAGAAGGTGGAGCTATTCAGGAAATTGAACAAGCTATTGTGGAGCGGGTTTTTAGTTTGGGCGACAGGAAAGTTTCATCTTTAATGACACATCGCAACGACACGGTTCTTTTAAAAGCTGATTTTGACACTGTAGCAATCCGAAAAATAGTAAACAGGGAAATGCACTCAGTGTATCCTGTAGTAAATGGCGAAATGGATGTAGTAGGAATTATTCAGTTGAAAGAGCTTTTCAGACATATCAATGATCCTGAGTTTAAGATTTCTGACCATTCCAATCAACCCCAATATGTTTCAGAAAACTTATCGGCTTATGAAGCATTAAAACTATTCAAGACAAGTAAAACGCATCAGGCAATTGTTGTGGATGAGTATGGCCAAATGCAGGGCATAGTAACAATGAACGACTTATTGGAAGCATTAGTCGGAGATGTTTCTGAATTCTATGAAAGTGAATTTTCTTTTTTTCAGCGTGCAGACGGTAGTTGGATAATTGACGGGCAATATCCTTTGACCGAATTTTTAGAAAAATTCGACTTAGCCGACTTGATAGAGGACTATCCATTTAACACCATTAGCGGACTGATTCTTCATCAACTTAGAAGAATACCAGCAACAGGAGACATACTCCTATGGCGAAATTTTAAAATTGAAATTTTTGATATGGATGGTGCAAGAATAGACAAAGTACTGCTAACAGTTCAACATAATTAATACTTAAAAAATGCAACCAAGAATATGGGCTGCATTTTACAAGATATATGCAATAGTGGGTTTTTCCTGCTTCACAGACGTTTTTGTGCAAGGTAGAAGTTCAGATATCCGAATGAAGTTTAATAATCCTATATCATATCCCACTCATCAACCTACAAACAGCTTCTATATTAGCAGGTATTGCTTTTGGAATATGAACCAAAGGAGCTACAGATTTTAAATCTTTTAAACCAGAACCTGTAAGCAACACTACATTTTTACTTGATTTTTCTAATTCATTATTGTTTTTATACTTTATCATTCCTGCAAAAGCAGCCGTGGCAGCAGGTTCTGAGAAAATACCTGTATTTTTGCTTAAAATTTTTGAAGCGTCAATAATTTCATTATCGCTTACAGTAAGCCATTCGCCTTGGTATTTCAATAAATAATCTTTTGCCATGTAAAAATTGCGGGGAATGTCCACCGAAATGGAATCAGCAATGGTAGTAGAAGGAATGGTTTTCCAATGGCTGGTATTGATGTTTTCAATCAGATTGCGGCTTCCTTCCGCTTGAACAGCCACTATAACGGGCATTTTATCAATAATACCCAATTGTAATAAATCTTCAAAACCTTTGTAAACACCCGAAATAATTACACCGTCACCTACCGAAACAAAGATTCTGTCAGGAATTTGTTCTTGCATTTGGGCGAATAATTCATAAGAAACCGTCTTTTTCCCTTCTATGGTAAACGGATTGAAAGCCGTATTGCGGTTGTACCAGCCAAAGTGCTTGCTTGCCTGTATACTCAGGTCGAAAGCCGCATCGTAATTGCCATCTACCGGGATGATAGTTGCACCATACATCACAATCTGCGTAAGCTTTGCTAATGGAGCAGTGGAGGGCACAAATATAATGGCTCTTTGCTGTTGCGAAGCACAGATGCCGGCCAGCGAAGACCCTGCATTGCCGGTAGAAGCAGCAGCGATGGTATTAATATTGTTTTCTTTAGCGTAGGCAGAAACCAAAACCGAAGCCCTATCTTTAAAAGAAGCGGTTGGATTCTGGGCATCGTCTTTGAGTAGTAACTTAAAATCCAAGTGTTCGTTTTCTAATTTTTCGATGGTATAAAGTGGAGTTTGCCCCACTCTCAGGTAACCCATGCTTTTCAATGAAAGTATGGGTGATAAATCAATAAATCCCTGTTTCAACAGGCTTTTGAATAAATCTTTTTTTCCATGCTTCTCAATGATTTGATCATAATTGTAGATGGTCTTCAATACGCCTTTAGGAGGATGTTGGTCATCATTTGTTGCATCACAATCAGGACAAAGATATTGTACTTCGTCTTTTTCGTAAATTTTACCACAATCGGTACATTGGAAATAATATTTATTCATAAATAAATGTTTGAAAAAGGATTTAATTTGAATATTTTGCGATAATGTTTTTTGTCATTCCGTATGTTTTTGTCATTCCGAACGATAGTGAGGAATCTCATAAAATAAATGAGATGCTTCCTACGTCAGCATGACAAAAGAAAGAGTTATCAAATAAAAATAATAAAAACTATTTCTTTACCATTTCATTAAATTCCATAATCATTTCGTCCCATCTATTTACCTGATGGAATAATTGATTCCAGATCTCTCTATCGTACCACAATTGATTGAGGTCTTCTATTTCCTTGGCCTGTTGTTCAACCCATGTGAAATACTTTAAATTATGAATTGCTTTTCTGTCGTTATAGGTAAGCTCTTTCATGTTATCTGTCTTCTGACCCAATATGCATTTCTCAAAATCTTTGGTAGCTTGTATCAAAGAATAATCGCCTTTTTCTTCATTTAATTCTTCAATCCTTGAAGTATACATCTGAGCGGAATCGGTGGCAATGGTGAAAATTACATCATCACCTGTCATTTCAAAATGTTTGGCTGTTTTAATAGCAGAAAGGATATTGCCAATACCCGAAATACCTATCATATTCAAATCTTCAATGAATTGATCATCAAAGCCTTCTGCTTTTAAGAATGCTTTTCCATCTTTTTCATTAAACAAACGAAGCAGTCGCATACAATCTTCATCATCAATGGCTGTAACAACATCGGTGTTTTTAACATTATGAACCCATGGAACATGTTTGTCTCCTATACCTTCAATACGATGACCGCCAAATCCATTCATCAATAGGGTAGGGCACTGCAAGGCTTCGGAAGCTACTACTTTTAAATGTGGATGAAGGGTACGCAAAAAATCACCTGCAGCAATTGTTCCAGCTGAACCGGTAGCTGAAACATAGCCAGCCAAACGGGTTTTCTTATCGGCAATCTGCTGATACACTTCCTGAATGGCTTTTCCTGTAACATTGTAATGCCAGGCAGGATTTCCAAATTCATCAAACTGATTGAAGATTACGCAATCTTTGCGGTTTCTCCGGATGTCCCAGCATTTATCGTAAATTTCCTTTACATTCGATTCGCAACCCGGAGTAGCAATTACTTCAGCTCCGATTTCCTTTAACCATGCAAAACGTTCTTTACTCATTTCTTCGGGCAAGATAGCAACAGCGGTAACGCCCATCAATTCAGAATCAAAAGCACCACCTCGGCAATAATTGCCGGTTGAAGGCCATACGGCTTTGTGATAACTCGGATCGAATTCACCGGTAATGATGCGTGGAGCCAGACAACCATAGGCAGCACCTACTTTATGTGCACCCGTAGGAAACCATTTGCCGATTAATACAAAAATACGCGTATCAATACCACTTAGTTGCTTTGGGATTTCAATATAGTTTACATTCCCATACAAACCACCTTTTTCTTTGGGTTCGTTTTTCCAGGATATCCTGAATAAATTCAAAGGATTTAATTCCCATAAACCAATGGTTTTTAGCTTTTCTTTTATTGTATCTGGAATTAAATCTGGATTGTTCATTTGAGCGAAAGTAGGCAATACAATGCCTTTTTCTTTAAAACGTTTCACTGCATTGTCTCTTACTGCAGGATTTATTACTTTGTCAATTATTTGTATCATTATTTTAGTTATTAGTTACTAAGTAATTGGGTTATTAAGTTATTTTTATTTCGATTTCACTCAATAAACATCTACATTGTTTTTCGAAATATCTTCTATTATAATTCATCATTTATCATTATTTCAACTCCTTTCATTAAAATATACATTTCTGCTGCGAAGTCAAAATAAGCTTCTTTTACGCAAGCAGCTTTAAAAACTACTTTTCCAACTTCAAATTTTTCGCTGCTGATTTCTGCTGATATTTGGTCGGTTTCGTAGATATAAGTATTATTTGTAAAAGTAAGTGTTTTTATTGATTGTTTTTCTTTGTATATCAATACATTTCTATCTTTTAATTTATTTAAAAAAAAGCCTGTTTCGGCATCTTTAAAGCTCTTTAATGTCAGATAAAAATGAGGTTTATCTTTGTATGGAGCTCCAGAAGTTGGGCAAAAGGTTTGGCAATTACCGCATTCATTGCAAAAATCAGCAATATTTATTATTTGATACGCTTGTTTGATTTCAATTCTTTTGTCTTCTTCTAAAACAATTCCATTTTCTTTTGCCACAGCTTTTGGTAATTGAATAGTATGTGGCGTTATCTGATAAGCGTAATTTGCAAAATTAGGACAAACAGTTACACAAATATTACAAACTTCGTCGCAATATAAGCAGCGAGAAGCTTCCGTAATGGCTTCGTGTTCGGTTAATGAAAAGTCAACAGCTTCAAAGTTTCGTCTTAGTTCAACTGGTTTTTCATGGCTTGGTTCGCTTTTAATACGTTTCGACTTTTTAATCATTAATTCGTGATAGCTTAAGCCTTTTTTTGTAGTATTATCAAGAGCTTCACTTGTAACTTTTGCAGTTTTGATAATAATTTCTGCAGTTTTTCTGCCATCGCCAATGGCATTAATAGCAGTTGCAGCACCTCTTAGTGCATCACCACCTATATAAATACCTGGAACTTTGGTTTTGTATTCTCCTGTTGTTGCTTTCAATATTGATTTATCCAAAAAATCAATATCCAAATCCTGACCAATGGCAGGTATAATAGTATCAAAGTTAAGATTAAAACTAGCATTTTCAATTTTTACAGGCTGTAGTCTGCCATCAACTCCTTTGCCTTTAAGCTCCATTGTAGAGCAAGTGATACCTTTTACAATCCCATTCTCAATAATTAATGATTCTGGAAGTGTAAGTTCAAGTATTTTAATACCTTCTTCCATCACAGCTTTAATTTCTCCTGCATCGGCAGGCATTTCGGAAATAGTCCTTCGATAAATAATATTAACGCTGCCATCTTGGCCTACCAAACGCCATGCTGTGCGGGCTGCATCCATAGCTGTATTGCCACCACCGATAATGGCTACATGTTTTCCAATACCGCTTTTTTGATTAGTTTTAGCTAAATGTAGAAATACCAATGGGTCGAGTAAATCTTGAATAGGCTCTGTTGGAGCAAAGTCAATCTTTTTCGATAATTGAGCACCTGTGGCTATATAAATATATTCGTTTTCTTTGCAAAGTGTATTAAAAAATGCTTTATCAACTTTTTGATTATAGTTTAATTGTACACCAACCTCTTGAATTCTTTTAACATCAATTTCAATGGCTTCGTCTGTTAAGCGAAAAGCAGGTATTACCGACTGAACCATACCTCCTGATTGCTGTTTTTCTTCATAAACATTCACCTGAAATCCAGCTAATGCCAAATAATACGCACAACTCAAGCCCGAAGGTCCAGCTCCAATTACTGCAACCTTAATTCCATGTTTTCTTTCTTCCTTTTTGCCTGAATACTTAACATTTTCGGCAATAAATCGTTTTATTCCTCTAATTTTCAACGATTCATCATAATTCATGCGCGTACATTTCAATTGACAGGGATGATCGCAAATCATACCTGTAACTGTGGGAAAAGGATTGGTTTTTATAACTTCCTCATAAGCTAAATCAAGGTTTTCAGTAGCTGTATGATACATATATGTTGGAATATTCTGATTAGTGGGACATGTATCAATACAAGGTGCTGCAATACAATCGAAATAGCCTAAACTTCGATTAGTCTTAATAGAAAGGTCTTTTAAACTTGTTTTTTGATATTCGGAAAAGTCGCTTACTTTAGCTGCATAACGTTTTAGGTTTTCGAGTGCAGCCAATGCAATATTATCCATTTGATTATTATTGTATTTTATAATAAAATCGTTAATGCATGTTGCATTGTAGTTATCAAAAGTGTGTGAAAGTTCATCTGCATATTGTTTCAACCGCATATAACCGCCTGGTTTCAATAAATCAGTACAAACTGTAACCGGTTTTAAGCCACAGGCAATCAATTCAGGGAAATTATAACAATCAGCACCAGCGGAAAAGGATATATCTAATTTACCTTCAAAATCATGTTGCAGGCGAGCAGCTAATTGCACACTGATAGGGTGCAATGCCCTTCCACTCATATAATTCATGCTTTCGTGTTCAGGTAATACAGCACGAATATTGATAGATTCTAATGTGTTTGTAAGCTTTATGTTGAAATCAACTTTGTTGTTTGCAGCTTCTGTAGTTAATTTTTGAATAATTTTGATAGCATCAGGATATTTTAAATCATGTTCAAAAGCTTCGTTTGGTACTATGGTTTTAAAGCCCAAATCTTTATTTAATATTTTGCGCAACTGTTCTTTTCCTAAAAGTGTAGGATTTAGCTTAATGGTTGTGTGAAATTTCTTATCCTTTATCAGATACAGTCCGATTTTCTCAATTTCTTCAGGTGGACAACCATGCATAGTGGAGAGTGTGATATTATCAGAAATGCAATCAGGAATATTAACATCATTTGCCCATGGGAAAATACTGACGATTGATTGTATCTTTTCTGCCTTTTCTATGCTGCAATCTTTCATTTTATTGAAAAACCATTGTACATTTTCTTGTAACAAGCCTTCCATATTGTATCCTGCACTCATGTTAAAAATACAGCCTCCATTTTCCCATCCAAATTTATGTTGCAATAAATGAATGATGATCCAAGCATTTAAGTATTGTTCATAAGATTCTGTCACCTTCAATTCCTGCGACCATTCGCAGTTATAACCTTCGTCGGCAGCATCAATACAGGGTTTGCTTACATTGAGCTCATCTAAAGTTTGTATGGTTTTTAATTCAATATATCTTGCTCCGCAAAGCCAAGCACCGACAATATTTTGAGCCATTTGACTATGAGGACCCGCAGCAACTCCTAATGGTATATCAAGCAGTTGATTATAGCGTTTTAAATGAAAACGGGTGTCGGTAGGTTGATAAAAAACTTCTTTTGGAATACCTAATATTTCGCCTTGGTTTTCTTTATGTAATATAAATTGTATGAGTTCTTTAAGAGGTAAAATAGCAAATTTGTCTGTCATATTTATTTGGGTATAAATTGTATTTATGACCTACAAATTTACAAAAAATAATAAAACACAATATATTTACCATGTTAAAAAATGATTCGTCCTTTGTTATTAGTAAAAAGGAGTATAAAATCAAGCTGATTTACTACAAATAATGTAAGTTTGCAGCCTTATTATAAAAATACAAATATGAAATCCGATAGTGCTGTTCTTATCACTGCTGCTGGTTTATCCGGAAGAATGGGTATCCCAAAAGCATTGCTGAAATGGGACAGCGAAATGAATTTCCTACAGAAGATAATAGCAACTTACTCTGATTTTGTTTGTAGAGAAATAATTGTAACACTTAATGAAGATACATTTGATTATTTTAAAGCATTTTCAACATCTCCTGTTCATTTTATTTTAAACCTGAACCCCGAATTTGAACGGATGCATTCCATTCAATTGGGATTAAAAGCTATAAAAAGTAGTTCATATTGTTTTATACAAGCTATTGATAACCCATTTATTGAAACCAAACTTCTCGAAGAAATGTATTTATATAAAGCTACTGATACTTATATAGCACCCACGTATCAGGGCAAAAGCGGGCATCCAATTTTAATCAATGAATCTATTATTGAAACTATTTGCCAAATGGAAGTGCAAAAACAGCAGTTGAATGAAGTTTTACAACAATTTCCACGCAAAGCTATTGCTGTTGAACATCCTGAAATATTGTATAATATTAATACATTGGAAGAATACCAAAAATTAATGTTTGGGTTTTAGGTTATTGGATTAAAATACTTCAGGTGTAACATTGTTTAAATAGAAGTTATTATCTTTGTTGTTGAAATCTTACCTGCTATTGATAGACAAATAATATTGTTTGAATAGGAAGTAAATTTTAAGCTCGTTATCAAATTAAAAATAACTTCTCCAACTTTATGCTTCCCAAAAGAGAACATCCCAAAGAAAAATCCAGTTTGCATCCACGCAATATGCATCGTGAGCGGTATAATTTTAAACTATTGATTGAGAGTTGTCCGGAATTGGCGAATTATGTTCATTTGAATGCCTATAATGATGAATCCATTAATTTTTTTAATCCTTCAGCGGTTAAAATGCTAAATAAATCATTGTTAAAGCATTATTATAATATTGATTACTGGGATATTCCTCAAAATTATTTATGTCCGCCTATACCCGGCAGAGCTGATTACATTCATTATATTGCTGATATATTAAGTAGTAATAATAACGGGAATATTCCCTTTGGTCATCAGATAAAGTGTTTAGATATTGGTGTTGGTGCAAATTGCGTATATCCTATTATTGGAATCAAAGAATATGGATGGTCATTCGTTGGCAGTGATATTGATGCGATTGCCATCGCTTCTGCTGGCAAAATCATTGAATTAAATCCTTTATTACAAGGAAAGATAGAATTAAGATTGCAATCTGACCCTAAAGAAATATTTCGTGGGATTATTCAAGCTGACGAATTATTTGATGTGTCGATTTGCAATCCACCTTTTCATGCTTCATTAGCAGAAGCCCAATCAGGTACAATGCGAAAATTAACTAATTTAAACCATAAAAAAATATGCAAACCTATCCTCAACTTTGGCGGTCAAAACAATGAATTATGGTGCGAAGGAGGGGAGGAGCATTTTGTTTGTGAAATGATAAACCAGAGCAGAGAATTTGCTAACTCATGTTTTTGGTTTTCAAGTCTGGTTTCCAAATCTTCTCATATCAATAATATTTATAATGTACTTGAAAAAGCAAAAGTTGTTGAGGTAAAAACCATTCCAATGGGACAAGGAAATAAAATAAGTCGCATTGTTGCCTGGACATTTTTAAATAAAGCTCAACAGAAGAAATGGGTAAAGGAAAGGTTTTTTAATTATTAATTATAAATCATTAATTATGAATGAAGAATATATCTTCCACTTTCCAACTTCCTTCTTCTGTCTTTCAACTTCCAATTTTAGAATTCTATACAATCACTAAGGAATTATGAACTAAATTCCGTACTTTTGCCGCTCAAAAAAACAGCATGATTTCAGTTGACGGGCTTACAGTAGAATTCGGAAATACCACACTTTTTAAAGATGTATCATTTGCAATAAATGATAAAGATCGAATAGCATTAATGGGCAAAAACGGAGCAGGGAAATCTACTTTGCTTAAAATATTGGCAGGTGTAAAAACAGCCAGCAGAGGAAATATTTCTACGCCCAGAGATGCCATAGTTGCATATTTACCCCAACATTTAATGACTGAAGACAACCGTACTGTTTTCGAAGAAGCTTCACAAGCATTTGCACATATTTTTGAAATGGAAAGTAAGATTGCAGAACTAAATCTGCAACTATCTACCCGAACCGATTACGAATCAGAAAGTTATTATGCCATTATTGAAGAAGTTTCGGCTTTAAGCGAAAAGTTTTATACCATTGAAGAGATAAATTTTGATGCAGAAATAGAAAAAATATTGTTAGGCTTAGGCTTTTTGCGTCAGGATTTTTTCCGTCCTACCAGTGAATTTAGCGGTGGATGGCGTATGCGTATTGAATTGGCAAAAATACTGCTCCAAAAACCCGATTTAATCTTGCTTGATGAGCCTACCAATCATCTTGACATTGAATCTGTACAATGGCTGGAGGATTTTCTGATAAACAATGCCAAGGCAGTTATCGTTATTTCTCACGACCGTGCTTTTATTGATAATATTACTACTCGTACCATCGAAATAACTATGGGTAGAATTTACGACTATAAAGTAAACTACTCAAAATATCTTGAATTGCGATTAGAACGACGTGAGCAACAACAAAAACAATTCAACGAGCAACAAAAATTTATTGCAGATAACCAAGATTTTATTGAACGTTTCAAAGGCACTTATTCCAAAACCAATCAGGTGCAGTCGCGTGTAAAAATGCTCGAAAAGTTAACGATTGTGGAAATTGATGAAGAAGACAATTCAGCACTTCGTCTTAAATTCCCACCTTCCCCCCGTTCGGGAAATTATCCTTTAATTATCGAAGATTTATCAAAGAACTATGACGATCATGTTGTTTTTAAAAATGCATATCTCACTCTCGAACGTCAACAACGCGTGGCCTTTGTTGGTAAAAATGGCGAAGGAAAATCAACCTTGGTAAAAGCCATTATGGGCGAAATAGATTTCAATGGGAAGGTGAGTTTAGGACACAATGCTATGATAGGCTATTTTGCACAAAACCAAGCATCACTATTAAATGAAAATATTACTGTTTTTCAAACAATAGATGATGTTGCCAAAGGCGATATCCGCAATAAAATCAGGGATATGTTGGGTGCATTTATGTTTGGTGGCGATGATATCAATAAAAAAGTAAAAGTGCTATCGGGAGGAGAACGTACCAGGCTGGCAATGATAAAACTATTACTCGAACCTGTAAATCTGTTAATTTTGGATGAGCCCACCAATCATCTTGACATAAAAACAAAAGAAATTCTCAAAAGTGCTTTAAAGGATTTTGATGGTACGCTGATTCTGGTTTCGCATGATCGTGATTTCTTAGATGGATTGGTAGAAAAAGTATTTGAGTTTGGCAATAAAACCATTAAAGAACATTTGGGAGATATCCAAAGCTTTCTGAAAAAAAAGAAATTGGATAATCTAAAAGAAATTGAAAGAAAAATTGCGTAATCATTGTATTTTCAATTACTAAACTGAATTAACGGAGCTATTGTGAACTTAAATTTTTCTGCTAATTTCTTAATGAACTTTATTAGTTCAACAAATGTTATATCTTTACATTTTTAAAGAAAATGACAACTGAAAATAACAAAATCCTTCTCATACCCATAGAAGGAATGAAAAGCGAACATTGTACCTTGATTATTGACAATGAGCTTAAGAAAATACAAGGTATCTTATCTCATAAAGTTGAACTGAATAATCATCGGGCTGTTTTGGAAGTTAGTGATGTTATAAAAGCATTACCCCAAGCGATAAAAATCATTCAAGACATAGGATATACTGTAATTACAGTAAAGAAAATATTTCCTGTTTTAAACATGAGTTGTGCACACTGTGCAATGAGTGTTGAAACTATGTTGAATTCACAAAAAGGAGTATTGAATGCTGTAGTAAATTTTGCTAATACTACTGTAAGTGTCGAATTTATTCCAACTATAGTAAATGCAGACTTGTTGAAACAAGCTGTTCAATCTATCGGTTTTGATTTGATGATTGAAAATAAAAATGATGCGAACGAAAGTATTGAAGATATTCACAATAAGAGTTTTGAAAAATTAAAGTTACGCACTATAGGTGCAGTATTGCTGTCGCTTCCATTAGCTGTGATTGGTATGTTTTTTATGGATATTCCTTTTGCAAATTATATAATGTGGATGTTGGCAAGCCCTGTTGTGCTTTGGTTTGGCAAGGATTTTTTTGTAAATGCATGGAAACAAGCAAAACACCGTACAGCAAATATGGACACCTTGGTTTCGTTAAGCATTGGAGTAACTTATATTTTCAGTGTATTTAATACACTTTTCCCTCAATACTGGCATCAAAGAGATCTTCATGGACATGTGTATTTTGAAGCCGCGGCTGTGGTAGTTGCATTTATACTGCTGGGCAAATTGCTGGAAGAAAAAGCAAAAGGAAATACTTCTACAGCTATCAAAAAGTTAATGGGTCTTCAACCTTATATGGCAAGTATTATCGATAAAGATGGAAATCAAATAGAAATTTCCATTGATAAAGTATGTATTGGTGATATTGTTATAGTGAAGCCGGGTGAAAAAATTGCTGTGGATGGCATTGTGCTAAATGGAAGTTCTTTTGTGGATGAAAGTATGCTGAGTGGCGAGCCTGCACCTGTTTTAAAAACAGAAAATGGAAAAGTATTTGCCGGCACTATCAATCAAAAAGGAAGTTTTCAGTTCAGGGCTGAAAAAGTAGGAAGTGAAACCATGTTGGCACAAATTATCCATATGGTACAAGAAGCACAAGGCAGTAAAGCACCTGTTCAAAAGCTGGTTGATAAAATTGCTGGAATATTTGTTCCTGTGGTGATAAGCATTGCATTACTTTCGCTTGTTTTATGGTTAGTATTTGGAGGCGAAAACGGATTTACACAAGGATTGCTGGCAATGGTTACCGTTTTGGTATTTGCTTGTCCCTGTGCACTTGGCTTGGCAACGCCTACTGCTATAATGGTGGGTATGGGCAGAGCTGCCGAAAAAGGTATTTTGATTAAAGATGCCGAAAGTTTGGAGTTTACAAAAAAAATAAATGCCATTGTCATGGACAAGACAGGCACTATTACCGAAGGTAAATTAAAAGTAACGGATATTGCATGGTTGAATAAGGATGCTTCAAAAGCCAATGTATTGGTTAGTCTCGAAAAACTATCGGAACATCCGCTAGCAGAAGCTATTATTCATCACTTTCAGGGATTGCAGACTATAAATTCTGATAAGTTTGAAAGTATTACCGGCAAAGGTGCAAAAGCAATTTTTGATGATATAACTTATATAGTTGGCAATCAAAATCTATTGTTGGAAAACAATATTATACTGGATGCTGAATTATTGGATAAAGCAAGGGTTTGGAATAGGCAGGCCAAAACTGTAATATGGTTTGCCGATGAGCAAAATGCATTGGCAGTTATTGCCATAACCGACACCGTTAAAAAAACATCGCGTGCTGCCATTCAAAGTTTAAAACAGATGGGAATTACCATTTACATGCTTACTGGTGATAATGAGAATGCGGCTGCAGCTGTTGCCCAAAATGTAGGAATTAATCATTATCTGGCCGAAGTATTACCTGATAAAAAAGCCGATTTCGTAAAACAGTTACAAGCTGAAGGTAAAACGGTAGCAATGGTAGGCGATGGTATCAATGATAGTGCAGCTTTAGCAAAAGCCGATGTGAGTATTGCCATGGGCAAAGGAAGCGATATTGCCATGGATGTTGCCAAGATGACCATCATTTCATCTGACCTCAATAAAATTGTAGAAGCAATCCATCTTTCAAAACAAACAGTTATTACAATTCGTCAAAATCTATTTTGGGCATTTATTTACAACCTCATCGGAATACCGATAGCTGCCGGCATACTCATCCCTATTACAGGATTTCAGCTAAACCCAATGATAGCCGGAGCTGCCATGGCTATGAGCAGTGTAAGTGTAGTGAGTAATAGCCTTAGGCTGAAATGGAAAAGATAGCGATAAGGATTGCTTACTTTTTTGCATTATATTCTTTAATGAGCGATCACTAAAATCCAGAGTATTTATAAACTCTGGATTTTTTGGTAATTAAAATAAAAGGATAATAGAATATTTGTAAATTTGTCACATAAATAATGGTAACAAATATCAGGGCTATACATCTAAATATTGAGCTAAAGTTAAGATTTCTTGATATGTATAATAGTTTTAAATTAAAATCCTGTCAACATGAAAAAGAAAATACTAATCATTCTGTCATTGGTATTGACATTCGCTCTTGGCTATGCTTTTAAATCAATCACAACCAAAGGCAGTAACAGTGGGCAATACATAGGAAAAGTTACTGGTATTGGTGGTATTTTCTTTAAATGCAAAGACCCTAAAAAAATCAGAGAATGGTATCAAACCCATCTTGGCCTCAATACCAATCAATATGGTGCAGTTTTTGAATGGCGACAAGGTGCTGACACCACCCAAAAAGGTTTTACGCAATGGAGTCCGTTTAATGAAAAAACAAAATACTTTGAACCTTCCACAAAGGACTTTATGATTAACTATAGAGTTGAAAACATACAAGCATTGATAGCAGAGCTGAAAAAGAACAACGTAACAGTTCTCGACACCATAGAAACATACGACTATGGGAAATTTGTCCATATTCTTGATATAGAAGGAAACAAACTGGAACTATGGGAAGCAAATGACATTGAATATGAAAAATTAGGTATTCAAATTGGTTGCAAAACCACTAAATAAGAAATTTAAGCAACTATAAAGCATAAGGAAAACACAGACGCTATCATACAACAAACTACAGAATGTTACCGATAAGGCTATAGAAAGTGCTATACTGAAACAGATATACAAAAATCGACAAATAAATACAAGGATACAACTATTTTTGCTTTTTTACATCTATATAAAAAACATTATTAATAATAAACTTAAAATAAAGTATTGGAAACAATGCTAATAAATACACAAAAATAATTATGAAAAGAATACTTACTATTATTATCATGGCTGCTTTTAGCTTTTTTGTGAATGCCCAAACGGCATGGACACCTCAAAACAGTGGTACCATGTACAATTTAAAATCCGTTTTCTTTACTGGAGCCAATACAGGCTATGTTGTCGGAGCAAATGGAACTATACTTAAAACTACTAATGGAGGAAGCACCTGGATAGCTCAAACCAGTGGAACGAATAACACATTGAATGCTATATTTTTTATCGATGCAAATATAGGTTTTGCTGTTGGTGATGGAGGAGTTCTCCTGAAAACAATCAATGGCGGAACAAGCTGGACCTATTTAACAAGTGGTACAACTCGCAGCTTATATTCCGTTTATTTTACCGATGCCAATACAGGCTATATTGCAGGTGGCTTTTACTATAATGGCAGTAGTTATTCAGTTATCAGAAAAACCACAAATGGAGGAACTACCTGGACTCCACAGGCAAGTGGGGCCGGTGTTGAAATAAGATCCATTTATTTTGCAGATTCTATTACCGGTTATGCATCTGGCTACTATGGTGCAATTTATAAAACCATCAACGGAGGAACACAATGGTCACAAAAATATTATAATACGGTTAGTTACAATTATCTGTATTCCCTAAGTTTTCCTGATAATAATACAGCTTACGCAGTTGGTGTCGGGAAAATAATAAAAACATCAAATGCAGGAAATAACTGGAATGAGAATATTACTCCGAATGTTTTAAATTCAGTTTATTTTACAGATACAAGTACTGGTTTTGCAGTGGGCTATCATGGAATAATTATGCATACACAAAATGGAGGAGCCAACTGGGATGAACAACAAAGTGGAATATCTGCGAATCTTAATGCTGTATATTTTACTAATCCTAATATTGGCTATGCAGTGGGCGACAGTGGAAATATATTAAAAACAACCATAGGCAGTGCCCCTACAGCCGGAAACAATGGTGCCGTTTGCGAAGGTTCAACCATAAACCTGACGGCATCAACCATGGCAGGGGCAACTTATAGCTGGACTGGACCAAATGGTTTCACTTCAACATTACAAAACCCTATCATCACGAATGCCAACTTAGCCATGAATGGCACCTATTATGTAACCTCAACTGTTAATGGGAATACAAGCCCGGCTGGTCCGACATCAGTTGAGGTGTATCCCATTCCATCTAAGCCAATTGCCTCAAGCAACAGTCCTATAGTTACATCAGACACCATATTACTTTCAGTTCCTGCAGTAGCGGGAGCAACTTACAATTGGACAGGACCCAACAGTTTTTCTTCTCCTTTTCAAAACCCTATCATCACTAATGCTACGCTTGCGATGACAGGATATTACAAGGTATGGGTAACAAAAAACGGATGCAGCAGCAGCATGGATAGTACTCTAGTTACTGTTAACAACTTTACACCCTACGATTCAGCCTGTGGAACCGAAGAATTTAATAATGGTATAACGGCGCCTTTAGGATGGACTTATACCAATATCAACACAACTTATACCACTGCCATCAATTGTGGCAACCTCATCCCTTCGCTGATGCTGGACGCTACAGGAGATATAGTGGAAACAGCCCCGGTACATAATGTTTCACAACTATCGTTCTGGATAAAAGGAAATTCGACAGATATTGCCTCAGCTCTTTTGGTAGAAGGATATAACGGCTCAACATGGACTACGGTTGATAATATTACCAACATCTCTGCTATTGGAACGACAAAAACCTATATCAATGTTGCAGCATACCAGCGATTTAAATTCACCTATTTTAAAAGTGCAGGCAATCTTGCTTTTGATGACCTGGAAGTAGTTTGTGGAACGCCTCCACCGGCTCCCACAGCTGCTAATAATGGCCCTGTTTGTGTTGGATCTGCACTATCGCTCACAGCTTCATCCATCACCAATGCAAGCTATAGCTGGACAGGACCCAACGGATTTACCTCAACACAGCAAAATCCGACGGTAAGTATGAATGCAACTTTACAAATGAACGGAAGCTATGCTGTAACGGCAACAGTGAACGGTATCAGCAGTCCTGCAGCTACAACAGTGGTTGTAGTGAATCCCCTGCCAACGACACCTTCAACAGGAAATGATACTTCAATTTGTTCAGGCATGCCATTGTCTCTTACTGCAGCATTAATAACAGGAGCTTCCTATTCATGGACCGGACCCAACGGATTTACATCAACCCAGCAAAATCCTAGCGTAAGTACAAATATTACTGCTGCCATGTCAGGAAGCTATAGTGTTACAGCTATTGTCAACGGATGCAGCAGCGCAACCGGAACCACGATGGTAACTGTAAAACCAACTCCATCGGCTCCGGTAGCCGGAAACAACGGCCCGCTTTGTACCGGCTCATTGTTATCACTTACAGCTTCAACCATAAGCGGAGTGGTGTATTCATGGACTGGCCCAATGGGATTTACTTCATCCCAACAAAACCCTACTATCAGCAGCAATGCTGTTCAATCGATGTCAGGAAGCTATAATGTTACAGCTACCCTGAATAGTTGCAGCAGTACAGCCGGAACGACAACAGTTATTGTGAATTCAATTCCATCAGCCCCGACAGCCGCTAATAACGGCCCGGTATGTGCTGCATCAGTATTATCACTCACAGCTTCAACTATAAGTGGAGCAGTGTATTCCTGGACCGGCCCTAATGGGTTTACATCCTCCCAACAAAATCCAACGGTCAGCAGCAATGCTACTGCTGCCATGTCAGGTACCTATAGTGTTACTGCTAGTGTCAACGGATGTTTAAGTACTGCCGGGAGCACGACAGTAACTGTAAAAACAATACCATCAGCCCCTGTTGCCGGAAATAACAGCCCGCTTTGTGCCGGCTCTTTGTTATCACTTACAGCCTCAACCATAAGCGGAGCAGTGTATTCATGGACTGGGCCCAATGGATTTATATCAACCCAACAAAATCCAACGGTCAGCAGCAATGCTACTACTGCCATGTCAGGCATCTATAGTGTTACAGCAAGTGTCAACGGATGCAGTAATACAGCCGGAACAACCACTGTAACCATAAAAGCTATACCATCGGCCCCGGTAGCAGGAAACAACGGTGCTGTGACAGTGGGATCAATGCTGACATTATATGCATCCACTATAAGCGGTGCCAGCTATTCGTGGACTGGTCCTGATGGTTTTGTATCCGGACTGCAAAACCCATTGGTCAGCAACAACGCTACACTTGCCATGGCAGGTTTATATTATGTTACTGCAAGCGTTAACGGATGTGTTAGCCCTGTTGCTTCCACCACTATTGTAGTAAATTCGGTAATTCCTGTCGATTCTGCTTGCGGAACACAGGCCTTCAATAATGGAACTACAGCCCCTTCGTCCTGGACTTTTACCAATATTACCACGGTTTATACCACTGCTGCCAATGCTGGAAATGCAATTCCTTCCTTAAGCTTTGATGCCAGTGGCGATGCTGTGGAAACAGCCCCAGTGCATGATGTTTCAAAACTAAGTTTCTGGATCAAGGGTATTACAACCGACCCTACCTCTGCTTTATTGATACAGGGCTATAACGGAAGTTCATGGACTACCATCGATAATATTTCCAACTTTCCAGCTACAGGGACTATTAAAACCTATACCAATCTTGCCACCTATTCCAGGTTTAAGTTTTTATACATACAAAGTGCCGGCAACCTTGCTTTTGATGATGTAGAAATAATTTGCGGAGGCCTTGGTCTGGCGGATATAGAAAATGCAAACAATTTGCTTATCTATCCCAACCCTAGCAATGGCGATGTTGAAATCCAGCTCCCTGATAATACCCAAAAACTGCATATTTACAATGCATTAGGCCAAACCGTAAGAAGCATCAACACCCGGAATGAGAAAAAAATTATGCTTAGTCTGGAGATGGAAGGCATCTATTTTGTTCGTTTGCAAGGTTGGTATGGTACGATTACAAGAAAACTGGTTGTAAATAGGTAAAGACCATTAAATAAGTTATTTTAGAAAGCTAAAAGCATAAGAAAAATTCACTCCAGTTGAAACATACTTAGAAAATATCTAATATAATCAAAATACAGATGATAAAATATAGTTTAATCATATTTCTTTTCTTTTTGCAATTATCTGTTTTTGCTCAGGATAATATCATTATTGGCAAAGTTATTGATTTTTTAGGTAAACCTGTGGCTGATGCTCTTGTTTGTCAGGAAAAATCAGATAATTGTGCATCTACTGATATTAATGGTTTATTTCTTCTGCTATTAAATGAAAAATACACTAAAAAACTTAATGTATCTATTTACTACGGAGATCAAACCTTAGAAATATTAAGGCTTGATACAATTAGAGGATTAATTACAATAAATTTACCTGAAACAATGTATCCTAAAAAATATCTGATTCCAAAATATTGCAATAACTATCTTGAATATAAATCTGATAATAATTATCCCGAAAATAAACATAAATTAGTCTTTATTCCGCTTTTGCAAGTTGATTTTGTTTTTAATGATTTCAGTAGTTTCAAACCCTTATTAAATGATTACAATGTTGATTTTATGAATAAATCAATAGCGATAATAAGTTTTGAATTAGCAGCTACTTATAAAAAATACTATGCAGGATTCAATGTTGGTTTCTCGCACAATTCTAATTATAAACACGATTCATTAGATATTATTTTTAATTCAACGCAATATGGATTGCACTTTGGATACAATTTGTTGAATACAAAAAGGATATTTTTTACGCCTGAAGTTGCGATTAAATGGAATAAATACAGATTGCTGAACTATAATAAAGAAGAGGATATTCCGATGGCACAATATGTTGCAGAACGGGATCTGGATATAAGATTTAATCAGCTAACAGGATATGCAGGTTGTAATCTGGCTTATAAAATGTACAATTATAAATTCTTATCGATAGATTACTGGACAGTGGGGATTTATGCCGGATATGCATTTAAACTTACTGAACAGCCATGGATTTATTCAAAAGGTAATAGATTGAGAAGTAATGAAAAAATTGGGATGGAAAATTATAACTTCGGCATACAATTTTCAGTAAATTTTTAGAGACACTAATTTACAAGCCTTTCATGGATGATATTTATATCGTTTATGAGTTTAAATAAGAAGTTTATATTAAAACCATCATTTATTGAAACTTATGATAAATATGGAATGTTTGCAAAAAAATAGTTGTAAACAGATAAGTTTATAGGATAGAGGAAATTAATAATATAACAAAAAATATTCTATTGTTAAGATAAATCGAGTATCTGCTAGATTTATTCATTTAAAAGTGAATATATTATTAAAATAATCTATGTAATTCTAAAAGAATTAGATAGTTGTTGTGTTAAAATGGAAAGAAAACACCATTCAACACAAAGAATACTTGTTTCAAAGAAAAAATTAAGGCATTTAATGAAATCAATTTTAATAATCAATTTTAAACAGATAATTTTGTATTAAAAAAAATGGAAACAAAAATTATTGAAAAACCTGCAATCCGGGTTGTTGGATTTACGTTAAAGACCTCTTTTAAAGATGAACGTAATAAGACTGAAATACCGCCCTTTTTCCATAATGTACTTGAAGAAGGTAAACTTGATTCAGTTTCAGATCGATTAAACACCAATCAATTATGTGTTTTTCAGATAAAAAAGAATAATCCGGATTTTAGTTATACCATGGGTGTAGAAGTAAGCAAAGCAAACAATGTTCCAGTGAATATGACAGAGTTGATACTTCCTTCAAGCAAATATGTAACCGTTAAAATTGTTAAACGTGGACCCGAAGATGTAGGACAGGCTTTTGGTTATATTTATAAAGAATGGATACCTAACACCATTTATATACCAACGGGTGAACCTGCATTTATTTATTACGATGATGAATTTTTCGAGATTTATAATAAACATGGATATGCAGGCAACCCTTTAGCTACAGTCTTTGTTCCAATCAAAGCTTTGTTTATCAAAAGACTGCTGAATTTTTTAAAGATAAAAAGATTTAGTAATTAGTTAGAGTTAAAAAAAACAAAAAAAATGGAAATACTTATACAAAGCGCAACTCAAAATGATTTCTGTAAAACTGAAATTATTACCAGAGAAGCATTTTGGAATATATATAAACCAGGCTGCGATGAACATCTGGTTTTACATAAACTTAGAAAAAGTAATAGCTATATACCTGAACTCGACTTAATTGCTATTTATGAGAATGAGATTATCGGGCATATTATTTCTACCAAAGCAAAAGTTTCAGATTCGTTGAATGAACATGAAATTTTATGTGTCGGACCAATAGCTATTTTACCCGATTATCAGAAAAATGGAATTGGTTCAAAACTTATCAAAGTGTCAATCAAAATAGCAAAGGACTTAGGTTATAAGGGAATGATTCTTTTTGGAAATCCGGAATATTATCATAGGTTTGGATTTGTAAATGCAGAAAAATACTGCATAACAACTAAGGAAAATCAAAACTTTGAACCATTTATGGTAATTGAAATTCAGGAAAAGGGATTGAACAATGTAAAAGGAAAGTTTTTTGAAGACGAGTCGTTTTCAATTGATGAAGCTGAATTGGTTGAATTTGAAAAGCAGTTTCCATTTAAAGAAAAACGGGTAACTGATACACAATTTAAACATTAAAACAAATCAGGTAACATAATGAAATTAGAAGACCTTGGATTTAACAGCGATCTTGAAAAATTCAGGAAAGACAATAAGCTTGATAGCTTTGAAACCGGCAGAGTTATTGCAGAACATAAGGAAAGATATATTATAAAGACTGAAAAAGGAGAATTTGAAGCTGAAATTACAGGCAACATACGTTTTACAGCCAGAACACGTGAAGATTTTCCTGCTGTGGGCGATTGGGTTTCCTTAACAACTTATGATACTGATTTTGCATTAATTCACAGGATTTTCCCAAGATTCTCAGTTATTAAAAGGCAGGCAATCGGCAAATTTGGGGAGATTCAGATTATAGCTACTAATATTGATTATGCTTTTTTAGTCCAGGCTGTTGACAGAGACTTTAATATCAACAGACTTGAAAGATACCTTACCCTCTGCAATTCATCAAAGGTTAACCCTATTATTGTACTCACCAAGACTGATTTAATTGATGATTCCCGGCTTTCTGAAATAATTGAACAAATAAAAGTCCGTATTAAAAATATTCCGGTAATTGCCATAAGTAATGAGTCGCAATATGGATACGACAGCATAAAAATGATAATTGAGAAAGGAAAAACATATTGTATGCTTGGCTCTTCAGGGGTTGGAAAATCCACACTTTCAAATAATCTTTCGGGTAAAAACATTATGCGGACCGATGCAATAAGTCTGAGTACTAACAAAGGACGTCATGTTACAAGTCACAGAGAATTAATTATGCTTGAAAATGGCGGAATATTGGTTGACAATCCCGGAATGAGGGAAGTAGGCATTGCCGATTCGGAAAGCGGTTTGGAAATCACATTCGATAGGATAGTCAGCCTTTCTAAAAAATGCCGCTTCAAAGATTGTACGCATACCAACGAGATAGGTTGTTCGGTTCTTGAAGCCATTGAAAACAAGGAAATCGATAAAGCGTCCTACGAAAATTACCTGAAAATGGAAAGAGAGAAAGCGCATTTTGAGTCGAGCATGGTAGATCGAAGAAAGAAAGATAAGGAATTCGGGAAATTTATGAAGAATTATAAAAAGGACATAAAGAAGAATAAGTTTTAGAAAATCAGATAATTAAAATTTTATCATCTTAACCAAATAAAAAGTGGCTTGCACAATCTGAAGTTATTATTAAATTATAAACTTTAATGTATAAACACCAAAACTCAAGGCAGAAATAAACCTTGGGTTTTTTGTTAAATATAATTATGTAATAGCAGAATTATTGTACATTTGTCAGAATAATAAAGATGGCATCAATATAATACACTCAAATATCAAGATTAATCTTTTTATTTAACGGAAGAATATTGTTTAGACTTAATACTAAAAGAAATCAACAGGAAGTAATCTATATGAAGTAACATACAAACAATAAATAAAGTGAAGCTATTTTTATTTTTTATTTTACTATTTGTAACATCTGGTATATTTGCGACAAATTATTTTGTAAATCCAACAGGAAGTAACAGTAACAATGGATTAACGCCTGCAACTCCATTTCAAACCTTACAGTTTGCAGCTGACCTAACCAATCCTGGCGATACTGTTTTTGCTATGGCAGGAGTCTATACAAATTTGGTTCATGCATCTAATGTATTGAGCATATACCATTCGGGTACTTCATCCAATTGGATTGTTTATAAGAATTTCCCGGGCGAAACTCCTGTAATAAAGTTATATGATCAATGGTGCGGTATTGCTGTACAAGGTTCCGATTACATAGTAATTGACGGTTTTGCCGTAGTTGGAAATAACGACGCTATAACGCTTGCTTTTGCTCAATCACAACAGGATAGTTTAAATAACCCTTCAACATCCGGCAATGGTATAGGAATTGGATCGCAGTATAGCAACCCTGCTAATAAGCCTCATCATGTAATTGTTCGCAATTGCAATGTGAGCAAATGCGGTGGCGGTGGTATTTTTGCCTACCCCGGAGACTATATTACAATTGAAAATAATATTGTTTCGGAATGTGCATGGTATTCTCCCTATGGAAATTCTGCCATTACATTATTTCAACTTTACAATTCAGATACTACTAAGGTTATAAAAAATTTTATAACTGGCAATACATGTTACAGAAATGAGGAATATATTCCTGTACACTCTTCCGGAGCTGTTTCAGACGGAAATGGAATAAGTATTGATGATAGTAGAAATACCCAGAATGGCTCTGCAATGGGTGCCTATTTGGGCAAAACATATATAGCCAACAATTTGGTTTTTGACAATGGTGGAAGGGGTATTCACTGTTACTCTTCCGATAACGTTATTGTTGTAAATAATACATGCTACAAAAATTGTCAGTCATCATCCGTTCAGGATGGCGAACTTACGGCCTATAGTGCTGATAGTATCTGGTTCATCAATAACATAGCATGGCCGGATACCGGTATAGCACCTTTATACAAATCAAACAGCACCACTTCTGCAATAGCAGTTGAAAATAATTTATGGGCAGCAAATTCAGGTTTGGCTAATCCATATGGAAACAACAGCATTTTGGGCAATCCTGATTTTATTTTACCTTCAGTTAATCCGTTTACAGCAGACTTTCACTTACAATCAGGCAGTATTGCAATAAACAATGGCACTCATTTTTATGCGCCCTCCACCGATAAAGATGGATTTTTACGACTAATCAGTGATTGGCCGGATATTGGCTGCTTTGAATATTACAATGGTAATGGTGTTATCCTGCTTTCAAATTCAGCATCGTATTCGGTTTTCCCTAATCCCGCAACAACGGCTATTTCTATTAAATCAAACAATCAGGATTCAGATATTGATAATATTTTTATTTATAATTTAATGGGACAAAAAATAGATATAATGCATCAATCTTCAATAAACGGACTAATAACATTAGATATTTCAGCTTTACAGAATGAAATTTATATTCTTCAAATTTTTGATAAAAACAAAAATGCTGCAACAATGAAGATAATGAAGCAATAAACACTTGCTTGAATTATTATATAAAAAAATAAAGGAAGCGCTAAAGCTTAACGAAGGTTCTATTTACTATGGATTTCTATAATACGCAAAGGCTTGTAACCACATACACAATGCGAAGCACATTATAAACTTTATAAACTCTAAAGCGCAAATACCAAAACCCAAGGCAGAAATAAATCTTTTAACCCGACGGGAACTTTAAACCCGATTTAGGAATGAAGACCGATGGGAGCTTCTTGAAGACTTTTGGAAGGTAGACCAAGACTTTTGGATGAAAGACCATGACTTTTGGAAGAAAGACCATAACTTTTGGAAGGTAGACCATAACTTTTGGATGCTAGACCAAAACTTTTGGAAGAAAGACCAAAGCTTTTGGATGCTAGACCAAGACTTTTGGATGCTAGACCAAGACTTTTGGATGCTAGACCATAACTTTTGGAAGAAAGACCAAAGCTTTTGGAAGCGAGACCAAAGCTTTTGGGAGCGTCTTGAAGACTTTTGGATGCGTCTTGAAGGTTTTTGGATGCTTCTCGAAGACTTTTGGAAGCGTCTTGATAACTTTTGGAAGCGTCTTGATGGTTTTTGGGAGCGTCTTGAATACTTTTGGAAGGTTAAGGAAGGTTTTTGGAAGCTTAAGGTAGTTGATTCGTAAGGAAATGTACCTGACAGCACATTAACGCTGCCAGCCTTAGCGAAGGCTATTTTTGCCTTGGTTTTTTTGTTAAAAAATATTGAAGAGAATTAAATTATTGTATATTTGTGGGGTGAAAATATGTATTAAAGGACACAAAGCATACTAATTTTGGATGGTTTTGTACACCTTTTTGAGAAAAAGGTGCATATATAAACATGTTACCACACATTTTATGAAGACAGAACATAAACTCGAATTTAGAAAAACAATTGAGCCTATAAAACAATCAAAATGGTTTTATCTTCAATCTGTTTTGACAGCTATTGTTTGCTTTGTCATTATTCCAGACTTAACAATCGGAATTTTGATTTTCATGTTTATGATCGGACTTCCAATAATATTTCAGATAATTCTTCATTTGAACTTTTACTTCCATGACAAGAATATTAAAGTTGAAATAGATTACGGAAATAGAATTTTGACGTACACCAACCTGACAGAAAAGCTAGAAATACCGTTTGAGAAAATTACAATTTTGAAAAGATTTCAAGGAAGCAAGTATCCAAAACCATTTGATTATTATACAATTCCTTCGAACTTCTATCATTATACTGTTATTGAAACCTTTGACAATCAGAAAGTCAAATTTTCAGATTTTGTTAAAGAAGAAATTGGAATCCACGACATTAAGAAAAAGAAAATTGTAATACCTTTTTTAAACCTAATAATTGACTGAAGTAAAAAACGTGTGGTAACAAACGCTATAGCAAATGCGGGTATGCGTGTACGTTGAAACATTTGAATTCTTTATATACATTTGTGCTGGCAGACAGTTGAGCAACAATTTATTCCCCCACTTGCCATAGCGTCAGCCGTTAAATAATCTATTACAATAAAATCGTTTTCTTATAAACTATTTTCCTTAAAAGATTTCTTCTTCATCCAAAACGCAGCATTTACCAAGGCTATTATTACCGGAAATTCCACCTAAGAGCCTATCACTGCTGTAAAAACTTCGCCGGAATTCATGCCAAAAATGGCACATAAGCAAGCGATGCTATGTTTTATTGAAAATAAGGAAAAACAAGGAATTGGTGCTGAAAATATAATTTTTGATGGGCAATTATTAAATAAACTGAACTTATAAGACAAACAGCTGTTATAAATCAAATCAAAAATTATTTTAAAAACTTTAGCTATGAATGCATTAAATCCTAAGGTTGATTCGTTTTTAATCAAAGCAAAAAAGTGGCAGTCAGAAATGCATTTACTCAGGTCGCTTATTCTTGAATGCAATTTAGAGGAAGAATATAAATGGATGCATCCTTGTTATTCTTTTCAGGGAAGCAATGTTGTTTTAATTCATGGATTCAAGGATTATTGTGCACTCCTGTTCTTCAAAGGTGTTTTATTAAAAGATAAAAAAGGTATTTTGATTCAGCAAACCGAAAACGTTCAGGACAGAAGACAAATCAGATTTACAAGCCTCACAGAGATAGAAAAACTTAAAGCAACGATTAAAGATTACATTCTTGAAGCAATAGAAGTTGAAAAATCAGGTCTGAAACATGAATTCAAAAAGACAGCAGAATATAAAATGCCGGATGAATTTCAGCATTTATTGTTGGAGAATAAAAAACTTAAAACTGCCTTCGAGGGACTGACACCGGGTCGGCAAAAAGCCTATTTACTTTATTTTTCATCGGCTAAACAATCTAAAACAAGAATAGACCGGATTGAAAAATATCTTCAAAAGATACTCGATGGAAAAGGAATAGACGATTAGCTTCGCCAAACATTCAGATTAGCCGGCTTAATACTCAGCAACAACGAATGACAGACAATAGTTTTCAATAAACCGGGTTTAGGGCACCACAGATATTTTATGTTTAAAAAATATTCAGTTCTTTGAATGAATTATTGTATTTAATAGTTCTCCCATTGCATATCTTCTAAAGTAAAATAATCAATTACAATAGAATCTTTCACTTATAAAAGTGATTTGCAATATGAAAAGCCACTTTATAACTTTATGAACTGTTTTGAACTTTACAAACTGTTTTGAAAATACTTCTTCTTCATCCAAAACGCAGCATTTACCAAGGCTATCATTACAGGAACCTCTACTAAAGGACCAATAACAGCCGTAAAGGCTTCGCCGGAATTCATACCAAAAATGGCTATTGCCACAGCTATAGCAAGTTCAAAATTATTGCTGGCAGCGGTAAAGGATAAGGTAACCGATTGTCCGTAAGTGGCACCTGTGCGTTTGCTCATGTAAAAAGAGCCGAAGAACATGATTACAAAATAAATGAGCAAGGGAATGGCTATCAGTACTACATCCAAGGGAATCTTTACAATGTATTCGCCCTTGAGCGAGAACATCACCACAATGGTAAACAGCAAAGCTATCAGCGTAAGCGGGCTTATTTTGGGTATAAATTTGGTATGGTACCATTGTTTGCTTTTTACACGGATAAGGATAAAGCGGGTGAGAAAGCCGGCAAGGAAAGGAATGCCGAGGTAAATAAATACACTTTCGGCTATTTGTGCAATGGTAATCTTTGCTACGGCATCGCTGGTGGGTATGCCAAACCAGCCTGGTAATACGGCAATAAATACATAGGCATATACCGAAAAGAACAATACCTGAAAGATGGAATTAAAAGCAACCAAACCGGCAGCATATTGGGTGTCGCCCTTTGCGAGGTCGTTCCATACAATTACCATGGCAATGCAACGTGCCAGTCCGATCATGATGATGCCATACATATAAGGCAGGTTGGCATTGTTTTCGCCCGGGAAAAGCTTGAAAAAAGCAATGGCTAATGCAAACATCAATACGGGACCAATGAGCCAGTTTTGCACCAATGATAAGGTTAATACTTTCCAGTTGCGGAACACATCGCCCAATTCCTCATACTTTACCTTTGCAAGTGGTGGATACATCATTACAATAAGTCCGATGGCAATCGGAATATTGGTTGTACTTTCGGGTGAAGATTTAAGGGATTCCCAAAATTGTGCAATGGCAGGAAATAAATAACCCGAAAATACGCCAATAAACATGGCAAGGAATATCCATAAGGTTAAATAGCGGTCTAAAAAGTTTAATCGTTTATTTGATGGCATAATATAATAATTTGAAAATGAATTAATTTGAAAATATAAAAACTATTTTTTTGCACTAACAGTAATACTGAAAATGCCGGTTTTGCCACTGTTGAAATCTTTGATTTCTTCATTATTCATATACTTTGCAAGTATATCATTTGGAATATCAATTACTTTCTGTTTGTGAATAATAATATCCCTGAAATTATTTTTCCGGATAATTTCCAGGTATTCGTCTATAGCAATGGCACCCGATACACAACCGGCGTACATTTCGGCATCCTGTTGTAATCTGGTGGGTAATACACCTTTAATTACTACATCCGACACACAAAAGTGAGCCCCCGATTTTAATACACGATACATTTCTGCAAAGGCTTTTTGCTTATCAGGAACCAAGTTTAATACACAATTTGAGATAATTACATCAAATTTATTGCTCTCAAAAGGCATTTCTTCAATATCACCTTTTATAAATTCCAGATTTGACAATCCCAGTTTCTGTTTATTTGTATTGGCTTTGTTTATCATTTCATCTGTAAAATCCAATCCATAAACAAAACCTGAATCACCAACCAGTTTGCGGGCAACAAAGCAATCATTTCCGGCACCCGAACCCAAATCGAGAACGATATCCGATTGTTTTATCCCTGCAAATTCAGTTGGTAATCCGCAACCCAAACCCAAATCGGCATCGGGATTATAGCCCTGTAGTTCATCATAGCTTTCGCTGAAAATGGTGTAATCCACACCACAACATGAGGAGCCAACACCACAACATGAAGTTTCATTTGCAGCTTTGATCTGATTAGCTATTTCACCATATTTCTCCTTAACGAGGTCTTTTAGATTTATTTTCTGTTTTTCCATTTTTATTCTTTGATTTTCTCGATAAAAACTTATAAAATCCTTCTTTTATTTCAAACCTAAGCTGTTTTCAACCCTAAGGGTTAATTCAATACATTTCAATTTTAAAACACAGATAGTCAACCCTTAGGGTTTTTAAAATAATTTGTTTATACTATTTGATTGACAAATAGAAATTATAAAATCCTTCTTTAATTTGGTCACGAACCCTGATAAACTCACTCCAGATATATTCATCAGAACCATTTACATGTGATGGGTCATCGAAACCGATGTGCAGGCGGTGCTTTACCTTGCCGATAAATGCAGGACAACTTTCGTTGGCACCTCCGCAAACGGTAATTACATAATCCCATTCCTCACCGAGATATAAATCAACCGAATCGGAAGTATGATGACTGATATCAATACCGATTTCTTTCATCACTATAACAGCTTTTTCGTTCAATTTACCCGAAGCTTCCGTTCCGGCTGAACGAACTGTCAGCTTCTTATCAAATGATTGCAAAAAACCATGCGCCATCTGGCTGCGGCAACTGTTGCCGGTGCATAAAATTAAAATTTTCATACTTATTATATATTAATCGCAACTGCATACAAAAGAGCAGATTGAGCTCTCAAATAATTTATTGAATGAATTTTTGATTTCTGTGAGTTTTTCCATATTAAGGCAATAATGAATTTTCAATCCATCAATACTTCCATCGATGATTCCCATTTCTTTCAATTCCTTTAAATGTTGCGAAACAGTAGTCCGGCTTAAAGGCAGGAAATCGGAAATATTTCCGGTTCTGATTTCTTTCTTTTCAGCTAAAAGTTGGATAATTGCGATACGGGCAGGATGTGAAAACACTCTTGCAAAACTCGCAAGTTGTTGTTGTTCATCACTAAATTCAAAAGATTTATTATTTGTCATTACTTAATGTTTAATGACGCAAACATACGACATTAATTTGAAATAAAAATCATTTTCGATATTATTTTTCGTAAATATTTTGATTGCTGCTTTTTATTGAAGAAGTAAATATTGAGAATACTTATAAAGATTCAATTCGTAGTTTGTTAAATACAATGAAAATATTCTAATTTGCAAGCTTACTTTGTCTAAATTTGCAAAATATAATTTAAACAGGCAAATTGCTAATGTTTTTTATTACTAACAAACCAATTACTAAAAATAATAAGAGTTAGATATTAATGAGGATTGCAGTAAATACACGACTTTTACTTGATGGTAAATTGGATGGAATTGGATGGTTTACTTATGAAACCCTGAAACGAATTACAATTCAACATCCTGAACATCAATTTATCTTTTTATTTGATCGACCCTACCATAAGGATTTTATTTTTGCCGAGAATGTTATCCCTGTTGTTCTTTACCCTCCAGCTCGTCATCCTGTTTTATGGTATATGTTTTTTGAATGGAGTATTACAAAGGCTCTTAAAAAATATAAAGCAGATGTTTTTATTTCACCTGATGGGTGGCTCTCGTTATCAACAAATCTAAAAACACTTACAGTTATTCATGATTTGAATTTTGAACATTTTCCTCAATTTTTGAAGTTTTCTCACAGCGTATATTTTAAATACTTTTTCCATCGTTTTGCACAAAAAGCAGATAGAATTGTTACTGTTTCTCAATATTCTAAAAATGACATTTCAAAATTGTATGGAATAACAGAAGATAAAATTGACGTAGTTTATAATGGTTCTCATGAATTATACAGGCCTGTTGATGAAAAAACTAAAAAAAGAATGAAAGCTGAATTTACTAATAATAAGCCTTATTTCATCTTTATTAGTACAATCCATCCGCGTAAAAATATTGCAAATTTGTTTGTCGCTTTTGATTTATTCAGAAAAACTTACGATACTGAAACTAAGTTAGTAATTGTTGGACAAAAGCAATGGTGGAATGGAGAAATAGCAAATGCTTATGAATCAATGGAGTTTAAAAAAGAAGTGATTTTTACAGGAAGGCTTGCCCCTGAGATATTGAATGATTTGTTAGCATCCTCTTTGGCATTAACTTACGTTTCTTTTTTTGAAGGATTCGGAATACCAATAGTAGAGGCTTTTTATGCTGAAACAGCAGTTATAACATCTAATATTACTTCTATGCCAGAAATAGCAGGTGATGCAGCATTACTGGTTGATCCATATTCTATTAACGCTATTGCAGAAGCAATGCATACATTAGATACTGACAATGAATTGCGAACCTCTTTAATTGAAAAAGGAAAACAGAGAAGATTGAATTTTAGTTGGGATAAATCTGCCAAAGAACTATGGAAATCAATTGAAAAGATATTATAGGTATGAATAATTTTAAAAGAGTGGAACAAAAATTGTATTCTTATTAATATCACATGTTTTAAATTAAACAAATTAGACAAAAATAAATTGAGTAAAGATAAATTATTGGACGAAGGGCTTAAACTCCCTGTAATGGAGGAGTTTTATAGCTTACAAGGCGAAGGTTTTCATACAGGCGAAGCAGCTTATTTTATTAGAGTTGGTGGATGTGATGTGGGTTGCCATTGGTGCGATGCCAAAGAATCGTGGAATGCTGAAACGCATCCTGCTATATTTACAGATGAAATTATTGAAAGATCATTTTCTTTTCCTGCAAAAGCAGTAATAGTTACTGGTGGCGAACCTTTGAATTATAATTTGAATTACTTATGTAATGAATTGCAAAAAAGAGGAATTAAAACTTTTTTGGAAACATCAGGCTCATTACCAATGAGTGGAAGTTGGAATTGGATTTGTCTTTCGCCTAAACAAAACATACCTCCTGTTGCTGAAAATTATCTTTTAGCAGGTGAACTAAAAATTATTATATCAGAGGATTCTGATTTTGATTGGGCTGAACTTAATGCTGCTAAAGTAAATCAGTCTTGCTTACTATACCTGCAACCCGAATGGAGTAAAAGAAATGAAATGATGCCAAAAATAATTGAATATGTTATGCAACATCCTGAGTGGAGAATATCATTGCAAAGTCACAAATATATGAGAATACCATAGGATAAAGGGAAAAGGGAAAAAGATAAAGGATAAAGTGTAAGGCATTGTTTGCCTTTTGTCATCCCGAGTAAGCGAGGGATCTCATTAATAATATATTATTTTATGAATAACGATTAACGAATAGAGAAGCAAAAAGTAAAATGATGAAAAGTTTTAGACGAAATAACTTAATAACCTAATAACAAAAGAACTAATTCATAAAGAATGCAACGACCTAAGATATTAAGAACAATATTATTGCTGCTAATGATTGCCGTGTTGTCAAATATTGTATTTGCACAAAAAGATATAAAGTTAAGCTCAAAATCTAAAAAGGCAATCAAATATTATGAGAATGCTACACGTTTTTATGATTTACGTGACAATATTCCATGTATAGAAGAACTTAACAAAGCAGTTAATGAAGATCCAACCTTTATTGAAGCCTATTTTTTGTTTGCTGCTGTTTATAATGATTTACATAAAAAAGATGATGCCATTATTGCATACCAAAAAGCTATTGCAATTAATGAAAACTTCTATCCAGGAGCTCTCTTTGCATTGGCTAACCTCCAGCTTTCTGTTGGGAAATATGAGGATGCAGGAATTAATTATCAAAAATATTTAGAAAACAATGAAGGGGCTCCAGTTAAACTGCAAGCTGCAAAAAAAGCTCTTGAAATTGTTGACTTTGCAATGTATCAGATTAATCATCCTGTTCCTTTTAATATGGTTAACATGGGTGGTAATGTAAATTCTGAAAACTATGAGTATTTGCCTGCTATTACTGCAGATGAACAAACACTTATTATCACTGTTGCCCGACCTAGAGATGCACAATCCATTACAGGAAGTAATATTGAAGAAGATTTTTATATATGCTATAAAATAAATGGTGAATGGACAAAAGCTGAATCGATCGGTCCTCCTTTAAATACACATGGAAACGAAGGTGCTCAGTGTATTTCGCCTGATGGGCAAACTATTTATTTTACGGCTTGTAACAGAGATGATGGTTATGGCAGTTGTGATATTTATTCCTCAAAAAAAATAGGGAATTCATGGACACTTCCGGTTAATCTTGGAGAAACTGTTAATACAGCAAAATGGGAATCTCAACCCAGTATATCTTCTGATAGTAAAACATTGTACTTTACAAGCGCCCGTGATGGAGGTAAAGGTGGTATGGATATTTGGAAAACTATAATGAATGATGATGGTAAATGGTGTGTACCAATAAATTTAGGGGATAGTATCAATACAAAGTATGATGACGTATCGCCTTTTATACATCCTGATAACCAAACGCTTTATTTTTCTTCGGATGGTAGATTGGGGATGGGTGGCAAAGATATTTGCTTTTCACGTAAGAATTTAAAGGATGAATGGAGGAAGCCTGCAAACATCGGTTATCCTATTAATACTTATGCCGATGAAACTAGTCTTGTAGTAAATGCAAAAGGTGATTTTGCTTTTTTTTCTTCCAATAAACCCGGTGGATTCGGTAATCTCGATTTATATAGTTTTGAATTGTATCCCGAAGCCCGTCCAATGGCTGTAAATTATATGAAAGGTAAAGTATTTGATAGCGAAACAAAGAAAAGTATAGAAGCCAAATTTGAATTGATAAACCTTGAAACTGGTGAAGTAGTAGTGCAATCTAAATCGAATGCATTGTCGGGCGAGTTTTTGGTTTGCCTTCCTGCAAATAAAAACTATGCTTTAAATATTTCAAAGGACGGTTATTTATTTTATTCTGAAAACTTTGCCCTTGCAGGCAATCATTCCGAAATGAAACCTTATCTGAAAGATTTACCACTCAAGCCCATACAAATCGGTGAATCTGTAGTATTAAAAAACATATTTTTCGAAACAGATAAATTTGATTTAAAACCTGAATCAAAAATAGAATTAGGTAAACTACTTAAATTCTTGCAGCAAAATCCTAATGTTAAGATAGAAATAAGTGGACATACAGATAATGTAGGAACTGAAAAATATAATCTTACGCTTTCAGAAAACAGAGCTAAATCGGTATATGATTATTTAATTACCAATGGCGTTGTTAAAACACGATTGACTTATAAAGGTTATGGATGGACTAAACCAATTGATAACAATGATACTGAAACAGCAAGGTCTAATAATAGACGAACAGAGTTTAAAGTAATAGCAAATTAATTTGTTAATTTGACTATTTATAGAAAATTTTCAGATAATCCTTTTTTTAATGTATTGACTTATAATAAAAAGGATACCTACAACAACAAATGGGAAGGTAATCATCATTATGATTCCAAGGCTCATGCCAATAGAATGATTCATATTATAATTCATTTTAAATATAAATGGACTTAACCCAAGTCCGATTAATGTAAATATAATGCCACCAATAAGTTCCCATTTCCACGAAATAATAAGAATACCTAAAAGGACAAAAGATGGAATTAAATGGATTAGAAAACCAATGATTTGTTGCTCAAATGTGAGTTCAGGGGCAAATGAATCGGCTGCAAACATACTAATAAACAAAATTGCAAGCATACAAATAATTCGAGGTGTCCAGTGAAGAATTTTGATAGAAGTTTCCATTTAATTTCAAAAATAATTATACCATAAAATTGTTTAATCAGTGAATTTTTAATCAATAGAGGTTTTTTTAGTTGATGTTGAAATTAAGTAAAACTTTTCAGATAAATTTATACCTAAAATCTCTCTAATACTTTTTCTACCAATTCTCTAACAGGTTTTTTATAATCCTGACTAAATTGTTTAGAAACCCTGTTGGCAATTAATACGCAAACGGTAAGTGTTTCGTGTCCTAACATAGCACCTAAGCCATATAAAGCAGAGGTTTCCATTTCAAGATTACAAATCCTATGTCCATTGTAACGAAAAGTTTCCAGTTTATCATTAATTTGAGGATATGCCAATTCTAATCTGATTTGCCTACCCTGTGGTCCGTAAAAACCAGGAGCTGTTGCTGTAATGCCTTTGTTAAAGCCTTCACCCAATTTATTCAATAATATTTGGGATGCTTTTACTACATAAGGTGTAGGTAGGTTTTCGCCCCATTGCGTATGATTAATAAATGCAGTTGCCATTTCATGATCGCATACATCTTTGGATGCTTTGTAAAAGTGTAACATGCCATCTAATCCTAAGCCATATTCCGACATCATAAATGAATCCACAGCTAAATCACCTTGCAAAGCACCGGAAGTACCCAATCTTACAATATTTAAAGTCGTATGTTTATCTTTTGGTTCACGTTTAACTAAATCCACGTTTACCAATGCATCTAACTCATTCATTACAATGTCAATATTGTCAGGTCCCATTCCTGTTGAAATAACACTAATGCGTTTATTATTAAAGTAACCGGTATGTGTACACAACTCGCGATGAAGTATTTTGCATTCAATTTTGTCGAAAAGAGCTGAGATTTCAGGTACTCGACCAGGGTCACCTACAACGATAATGTTTTCTGCTAAGTTCTCTGGATGGAGGTTCAAATGATAAATTGCCCCGTTGGGACTGATTATCAATTCAGATTCTTTTATTTTTGTCATTGTTGAAACAATTTATTTAGTACATTTGTTTAGTTTTTCAAAATTAAGAATTTATCTTATACAAATACAATAATTTTTATTATAATATGAACGAAAAAAAGAATATTTTAGTACCTATCGATTTTAATCAAAAGTCACTCATTGCATTGGAACAAGCTACTAACGTGGCTAAATTACTTAATCATGATATAATGTTGTTGTATGTTCATGAAGAAAGTGGGATTTTTTCAAAACTTTTTTCTGACTCTCAAAGCGAAGACAAAGCATTAGAAACTATTCAGGTTAAAATGGATGAAATTGCTTCAGAGTTTAATGCTTTATCAGGTATTAGTATCAAAAGTATGCTAGCCAAGGGGAGGGTATCTTCAAAAATTGTAGAAATTGCCGAAATAATTAACTCGGAGTTGATTATTATGGGGACCAATAGCGAAGTTGAATTTAAAAAAACAATTGGAACCAATACTCATCGTGTAGTAAGATGGGCAAAATGTCCTGTAATTACAATCAATGGTTTGCATCACGAAAAAGGATGCAGAAGCATTTTGTTACCACTCGATTTAAGTATCGAAACTCGCCAAAAGGTTACCAGAGCAATTGAAATGGCAAAACATTTTGGGGCAACTATCAAAGTAGTGTCTGCATTATGGTCGAAAAGCAATAAAGAAGTTGCTAAAAAACTGCATGCTCAGCTTAATCAGGTTCATAACTATATTGTTGAAAGGAATGTTCAGTGTCATTCAGAAATTATTGAAAGCACACAAACAGAAAAAACATTGGTTCCAATGATTCTTAAATATGCAGAAGAACAAGGAGATATTGATTTAATTATGATTATGACTCAAAAAGAAATTGGTTTTGTAGATTATTTTATGGATTCAGACGCACAAGAAACAATCAGAGCTTCTGAAATTCCTGTAATGTGTATTGCTCCTAAAGAAATTGGCATTATTCATTCCAAAGGATTCTGAAAAATGATTGCAGAAATTATAAGTATTGGTGATGAGTTGCTTATAGGTCAAGTTGTTAATACCAATGCTTCTTGGATGGCAACCCAATTGAATTTGATAGGGATTGATGTTGTACAAATAACTGTAATTTCAGATAATAAAGAAGCTATTAAAACTAGTATTGACAATGCTTTCAAACGTGCTGACATTATATTGATGACTGGAGGTTTGGGTCCTACTAATGATGATATTACTAAAATTTGTCTTTGCGAGTATTTTGATTCTCAATTAGTTTTTGATGAATCAACTTACCAGAGAATTGAGAAATTGTTTGCACAAAGAGGTTTTGCTGTTACAGCTTTAAACCGTCAACAAGCTGAAGTTCCTGATAAATGTAAGGTAATTCCTAATAATAATGGCACAGCATCGGGAATGTGGTTTGAAAAAAATGGGAAAATATTGATTTCAATGCCAGGAGTTCCTTTTGAAATGAAAACTATGATTACTGATATCGTAATTCCCCAACTAAAAATATTAAATAAGGTTGTAATTTTTCATAAAACTATTCATATACAGGGTATAGGTGAATCTTTTTTAGCTGATTTAATCAAGGATTGGGAAAATCAATTGCCTAATAATATTAAACTAGCTTATTTACCTCAACCTGGTCTTATTAGATTAAGATTAAGCGCAAAAGGATTAACTTCAGATAAACTCGAAGAGCAGGTCTTTACTGAAATTGAAAAATTGAGAAAAATTATTCCCGATTTAATATTTGGTTATGATGATGATACTCTCGAAGAAGTTGTTGGTAAATTATTGACAACTAAAAATATGACTGTTTCAACAGCAGAAAGTTGTACTGGTGGTTATCTTTCTCATTTAATTACTTCTATTCCGGGAAGTTCAAACTATTATAAAGGCAGTATCATTGCTTATTCTAATGAAGTAAAAATGCAAATATTAGGAGTTAGCAAAGAAACGCTTGAAAAATATGGAGCAGTGAGCAATCAGACTGTTAAAGAGATGGCAATTGGAGTTAGAAATCTTTTAAAAACAGATTATTCAGTTGCAGTATCTGGTATCGCCGGACCTGATGGTGGTTCAGAAGAAAAGCCGGTAGGTACAATTTGGATTGCAGTTGCCGATAAAAATGGTGTTGTTGCCGAAAAGTTTTTGCATGGTGAAGACCGCACACGCAATATCAGAAAAGCTGCATTGAGTGCATTGATGCTACTTAGAAAAGTTATACTACAAGAATGTTGATAAAAACGATGTTTTTTTTGAAAAAACATTTGTAGTTAAAGAATAAATTTGTACTTTTGCACTCCATTTTTGAAATGAGTCATTAAAAAAACATATAAAAATGTCTAAAATTTGCGATATTACAGGAAAAAAAGTGATTACTGGAAATAAAGTTTCTCACTCAAATATAAAAAGTAAAAGAAGATTTTATCCAAATCTTCAAACCAAGAAATTTTATATTCCAGAAGAAGAATGTTGGATTACGTTGAAAGTATCAGCAAATGCTATCAGAACGATTAGCAAAAAAGGTATTTCTGCTTGTTTGAAAGATGCAGAAAAAAAAGGCTTGATTGTTTTCTAAATCAAATAAAAATATTGTAAAAGAGGCTGAATTTAATCGTTCAGCCTCTTTTTTTTACCGTTATCTGATTTGTTGCTACCGTTAACTGATTGTTATTTTTTTAATTTGCATTTCCTGTTTACTTTTATATCGTTATTAATTAAAAAATAGGAAAAATGAAAAAATATTTACAATTAACATTTTTAGGCATATTTTTGCTGCTTGTACAAAACGTCAATGCACAACCTATACGCACTTTAAAGGCTAAAAGTACTCCTTTGATTGATGGACATTATAATTATCAGGAATGGTCTGATGCTGATACAGCATCAATCAATTTAATAGATGGTCGTTTCATTAACGTAAAATTTAAACGTGATAATACGGCTTTTTACTTTGTGTTTTATGGCCCAATAGCTTCTTATGGTGGTGGTTATGCAATGTTTCCGGAAGTAGCTTTTGATCCTTTGTACAATAAAGGCAATGTATGGCAAAGTGATGATCAGTGGTTTCATGTTTCTTATACTGATTGTAGTAATATTGGTTTACCAGACGTTTGGGCTAACTGTATTGGCACACAACCAGATTGGACAGGAATTCCAAATTTTTCAATGAGTTTACAACCCGACACTATTGAAATAGCAATTCCATTTGCTAAGTTACAATTAAATATCCAAACAACCGATACTATAGGCTTTTGTTTAATGACGAATACTTCAACAGGTACACCAAATGACATTGTACGTACTTGGCCTCAAAGCTCTAATAAACAAATTCCTCAAAGTTGGGCAAAAATAGTTATTGATCATACGGTAGGAATTAAAAATGAAGTTACGCTACAAAAGAATCCTGATGTATGGTTTGATTCACAATCGGATCAAATTGTTATAAATTTTCATAATGCTAAAAGCAATTTATTTAAAGCACAAATATTTGATATTACAGGTAAACAGTTAATTCATATAGGGAAAAAAATATATTTTAATTCTGAGAATATTAATGTATCATATTTAAAACCAGGAATCTATTTTGTTCAACTAGAAATAGATAATAATACAAAAACAATTAAGTTTATTAAAAGATAATACATTGTAGATAAAGTATTTATTCGAAATAATTAATAAAAAAATATAAAATGAAAAAAATTACGCTTTTAATGGTATTGATTGTCGGAATGCAAATTCATACATTTTCGCAAACACCTCACAGCGATACACTTTCAATTAATAATATAAAAGCTCTGGTAAGGGCTGCTGGTATGCAATTCTGGGAAAATGATACTAATTTTTCTCCAGTAGGTAATAGTAATTTTCCAATTTACCAATACCCCAATGGAAGTGGTAAAACTACTATTTTTAATAGTTGTTTGTGGTTAGGAGGAATAGATAATAACAATCAACTCCATCTTGCAGCTGAAAGATTTTGTCAAAATGGTACAGACTTTTGGGGTGGTCCTTTAACAACGGAAGGAATGGCTTCAACAACTCCATCTATAGCTGTAAACTGGGATAAAGTGTGGAAAATTAATAAGCAGGATTTAGTTAATTATCTGAATAGTGCTGCTTACCCATTGAATCCTCCGGCTTTTGTGCTCAACTGGCCTGCTCATGGGGATACTGTTTTACATCAATGTTATCAATTAGCTCCTTTTGTAGATTTAAACAATAATGGAAAGTATGAACCTTATTTAGGCGATTATCCTAAAATATATGGTGATCAATGTATATTTTTTATTATTAATGACCAGAAAACACATAATGAAACAGCAGGAATACCCATAGGTGCTGAAATTCATGTTTTTGCTTATGCTTTCAACAATCCTTCTGATTCTGCTTTATACAATGCTGTTTTTTACAAATATAAAATTATAAATCGCTCCAACAATTCGTTTAATAATTTCTATTTAGGGCATTTTAGTGATATTGATATTGGTTATGCTCATGATGATTACGTTGCCTGTGATGTGGAACGTTCTACTTATTATGGTTATAATGGTAGATCTTTCGATGGTTGGGGAAGTGGTTGTTTTTATTGCTACGATTCTTTACCTCCGGCTCAAGGTGTAAGTATTTTAGGAGGACCCACTATGGATGCAAATGGTATGGATAACCCAAGTGGAGGTTGTGATTTTAGTGTAAATGGAATAAATTTTGGAGATAATATTATTGACAATGAAAGAATAGGTATGAGCCGTTTTATATACTACAATAATTCAACATCTTCTCATAATGGAGAACCTGAAAATGCCAATTCTATCTTTAATTACATGAAAGGACTTTGGAAAGACGGAACTCCACTAAGTTGGGATAGTACTGGATACAATTCCCTTTCGTCAACTACTGCGAGATTTATGTTTCCCGGATTATCGGATACTTTAAATTGGGGAACTGGCTGTGGTGTTAGACCTACTCCAAATGATTGGTCTGAAGTTGATTTACATAACGCACCTGATGATAGACGTGGACTTGCTTCAATGGGCCCATTTACTTTTAATGCTGGAGCTACACAGTATGTTGATATTGTTTATACTACTGCTACAGCATATAATTTCAAGTCTTCTTCTGTAGATATAATGAAACAAAGGATTGATCATATCAGAGATCTTTTTAAAAATTCACCTGATGTTTTTCAAGCTTATGTGGGAGTTACAGAAAAAAATGAATTAAAGTTTAATATATATCCTAATCCTGCTTCTGATTATTTAGTTGTAGAAGGAGTTGGTTTTAAAAAGCTTAGCTTTACAATTTATAATATTGTTGGGCAATCCGTTATTGTAGGGAATTTAGATAATAACAGTTCAAAAGTAAATATTACCAGTTTAAATGCTGGGATATATTTTATTAAAATCAATACAGAAAGTAGAGCAAAAACGATAAAGTTTATCAAAAGATAGTACAGTTAATAACTGTAGGTTTTTAAGTTTAGTGATTTATACCCGACCCGTAAATTTGATTTACGGGTTTTTTTGTGAAATCAGGAAGTTATAAAGACACTGAATTTTCATTAAAAATGATTAATTTTGTTGTTTAAGGTATAATGGACAAAATTAATGGTTTTTTTTAGACGATGTACTCTAATAGACATTTTTAATGGTTTTTATTTTCAAACATTTTCAAAGCATATTGAATTTTTATAGTTCTTTGTATTATCTTTATAAACGGAGA
>Ga0247840_10000381_pt1 | contig 92847 bp, 119 predicted proteins | sample LaCruzMarch2015__FD_192404 | JGI IMG/M metagenome (GOLD analysis project Ga0247840, IMG submission 192404) | Freshwater microbial communities from meromictic Lake La Cruz, Castile-La Mancha, Spain - LaCruzMarch2015_17m | ecosystem: Environmental > Aquatic > Freshwater > Lake | place: Spain... | reverse complement strand
AACACCTGTTTTATCTACAGTTGCTCTCTTATAAGCAGTGGCTGCTTTTTTCATTTCAAATTCTTTAACAAGATACATTACAGTTTTTGAACTATCTTTTTTAAATTTTAAAAAGTCTTGTTTAATCCAGTTGTAAAATTTAACATATTCATCTTTGTTTTCTAGTGTATTTGTTTTATCGGTAAAATAGTGATAATTATTAGTTTTCATATCTTTTAAAAACTGTTCATTAGTTTTAAAAGCATTTTTAAAAATAGGTTCAGGTAAAGTAGCGTATCTATAATTTTTTGTTTTATCTAATAACTGGTCTTTTGATGCTTCAAAGTTTTGATCTGTAATACAAGTTAAACCGGTATCAACACTTACGTTTTCGCCACCGTGGCCATTAGGATTAGCAACATTATTTGTATCGCCATCTTTTTTATCTTTTGATTCTGAACCGTCATTTAACTTATCACTTTCGGTTTGTACTGTAACTTTAACAGTTGATTTACCGTTTTTATCTAGTTTATAATTTTTAGCTAATGGGTGATTATCAAAATCTGGTAACTTAGATAATTGGTCTAATTGTTTTTCTTGCCAACCATATAACTCTTTAGCAATTTTTAATACGTCAGCAAACGTTTTGATATTGTCAATTTTATCAACCCACGATTGCTCTTCTTTTGAAAACTTGATATTTAATTTTTTAGATGATTTGTAATACATATTAATTTTATCAATTAACATCAAATCAGTATTTACGTTTTTATCTTTTAAACCAAAAAAGTTTTGTTTCATTAATACATCAAAAGCATTAATATAATTCTTAACAATTCCTGGATATTTTTTTTGAATAAGTTTATCTATTCTAGTATCTTCAATAACATTAACATAAGCTCTGTATTTTGGATCTTCTAATTTAGACCAAGCTTTTAAAGGTGTATGTAAAGCGTGGGAACATTCGTGTGCCGTAAGCATATCATAAACATCACCTGATGGCTTTTTGAATATTGGTAAAGTAACGATTCTATTCTCTAAATCAAACGAAGCAGTTTTTACATTGTTATGTTCAACTGATAAGTTTTCTGTAGCAAATAATTTTGCAAGTTGCGACTTTGATTCTATATTTACTTTATTAACTTTAACCATATATATAAGGTAACACCTTTTGCTGTATTTTACAATATTTCCGAGCAAAAATAAAAGCTAATAAAATCAATGACTTACGGAAGATTGTGTTCAAATTGTGACAAAGTTGTTATCGGCCGACTTGAAAAAGGTACTTTTTCTTTGTTTCTTCCCAATTTAAATAGATAATATCATCATAAAAGTGTGATTCTTTTGATACTCTACCTTGTGCAATTAATGATTCAATTCTCTTTTTGGCGTACTTTGTTTTCCATATATGAGTTAACGCCTCGGTTGAATTATCAAAGGCTCTTATAAGTTTATCTTCTTTGATTTCTTCTCTTAAATATTCTTTTGTGTTTTTAAACAATTCACTAAAGTATATGCCTCTTGCGTGTTCCGATTTAATCAATTTCTTATCTATACCTAATTGACCATAAGTAAAAGTATGGCTTCTGTTTCTATGATCTCTTTTATATGGTTGGCCATTTGGATTTTTTGCAACATACCATTCAAAGTATTTTCTCGTATGGTTTTTCATTAACCATTTTTGTATAAGTTTTTGTGTTGATTTCTCTGGTTCAAATGATACACTGCCTGCTGTCCAACCCATTTTCTTCCAGTGGTCTAATCTATCGTATTGTGATAATGGTATTGTTTTTGTTTTACCATATAAAGATGTTGTTGTAATACCCACTAACTTATCATCATATTGTTTCTCCCATTCTTTTTCTACTGTGTTTGATAAACATAGTAAAGCTAATAGTTTACCACCTACAAGATTATAGCCTAGTGGTTGTACAGGTACTATTGTACTGCCGATACAAGTATGGTTTATCATACGTTGTGTTTTAGATTCTCTATCCCAACCAATGTACTTATCACGTGGTGTTAAATCTAAAAAATCTGAGGACATACAAGTAACACCTAGGTATTTTTCTGTTTTTTTATCTCTTATTAAAAAATATAAATTACGACCTATATTACTATTGTTTTTCATTGTAGATAAAAATGTTCTTAATGTATTCCAAATGGCTGGCAATTTCTTACCAGTTACCGAACCTACTTTGCCTTCGTTTTCAACGTCTGTGTAAATAAGTTCTGGTTCAAGGTTTAAATATTCCATTGGGTCTTGTGGGTTCCAAAAGTTATTTTTAACCTCTTGTATAACGGCACCTTGTTCGGCATCTACTAATGCTGGCCTGTCATCAAATAAACTATTTGTTTCTATTGTAGGATATTTGTAATGTACTTCACACCATTTTTGATATAGTGTATATTCTTTTACATTCATAGCCGATACAAAGGTTAAATCCTTTACAACTATGTTTTTCAATTCGTCTGTATCTATGTTAGGTATTTTGTCTAGTGGATTCTCGTCTTGCCACTTTTGCCATTGTTTTTCAATGTCATCAATAATAACTGTCATAATATAATGGTATCACAAGACTCTTAAAAAGTCAAGTTATTCTTTAATTTCTTGTTTTATAAGGTCTTTTTCCGACCATTGTAGGTTTTTACTTCTATTTAATGAAGCTGCACCTTGTGCGATACCAGGTTTTACTTTATTAATTTTTCCACCTTTAGATAAAAACTCTTGCATAAGTTTATCTCTTTCTTCTTGCGACATTTTAGGTTTGTTTATGTCGTCTGTGTAACTAGCCATTTGCCTCCTTTCTTCTTTTTTTCATTTTGTTAATTTCTTTCTGTGCTCTTTCATATGCAAGATCAAGTTTTAGTTTACTTGCTCTTTCTGTAAATAAACGGCCTATCATATGATCGTATTCGTGTTGGAATATTCTACTAAAATATCCATCAAAATGCCCTTCTTGTAATGCACCAGATTCATCTTCGTATTTTGCAACGATCTTTCTTGGTCTTTTAATAGATAAAAATACAAAAGGAAAAGTTAAACAACCTTCTTTTAATAATATTTCTTCTTCACTACTATGTACTATAACTGGATTGAAACAGGCCAGTTTCATACCTTTTTCAATATTAGGATGACCACCCATTACAAACATATTAAAAGGTAAACCAACTTGATTGGCTGATAAACCTAGTCCACCATATTTGTACATAGTTTCAAACATTGTATTGACTAAATCTTTTCTATCTTTGAAATCGTGTTCTTTTAACATATCATCAGTAAACGGTGCGATTGCTGATTGTACTCTTGGATCTGATGGCGGTATTAGTTTTAGTTCTTTAGTCATAATTTAAAAATAGTTAAAGTTTATATTAACTCTCCTTGGTTGATCTGTTGTGTTGGTGCTACAATGTGGTTTAGAGGCATCAAAAAGTACCATTCTATTTGCAACACTGTTTATTTTAGTACCATCTTCTAATTTAGTATATCCATTACAAGTATTAATACTAAACACCGCTCCATTGTTAGGATAATTATAGTCTGTGTGCATTTCGTGTTCTACGAATGAATTTTCTTTCATATAACTATTTACTTTAACCCTAATTAAAGATTTAAATTTTAATTTTTTAAAAAAACATTTTATAATTGGTTCATAATGAGGCGAATTTGGAACAGTATTATCATATAACATATGTAAAAAATAAAAAAAGTTATTGGTTTTATTTTTATCTAAGCCTGTTTCTCTATAACTATCCATATAAAACCAAGGAAACGGTTCTTTTAAAATTAAATTATTAATAAAAATAAAATCTTCTTTGTCTAAAAAATCGTCTATTACTTTATGCATTCTGTAACCTTGTAAAGTTATGTTCTTTCTCAAACTTAATTATATTAATAAACTTATCAAATAATATATCGCCTTTGTGTGATATAATAAAGATGTTTTCTTTTGGCATTGATTTGATAATTTTAAAGAAGTCATCTGTACCTTGACCATCTAAACTACTATCAAATATTTCATCTAGTACTAATAAGTTTGTGTTAGTACTATTCTTCATTTTAGCAATTGTTCTCCACGTAAATAACAACGCCAAATCTATTCTCATTTTTTCTCCTTCACTAAAATTATTATAGTCAAAGGTATCTCTATATCTACTCTTAACTGTTTCGTTAAACTCCTCATCTAAATGAAACGATATAAAGAAGTCCATAGCTTGTAAATACTGATTAATAAGTGTGTTCATAATAGGTAAATATTTTTTTATAATCTTAGCTTTGGCACCTTTATCATTTAATATCTCTCTTAATATGTCTACATATAATTTTTGTTCTACTATTTTATCTAGTTCTTCTTTTGATTGTGCTAAATCTATTTTTAATTGGTCTAATTGTTTTTGTATATTTTTACCATCTGATTCTTTGTTTTCTAATAACATTATTTCTTTATGTATATTATCTGTATGTTTTTTGAGTTCATCAATAGAAGAATTAATTTTTGCCACATCAACATTTAAAGATTGTATTTTTTGTGATATACTGTTTATCTCGTTTATTTTTGTTTCTGTTTTAATTATTTCTGATAGTAAATCTTTTAAACCACCATCTAATTTGTCTATAACCTCTTGTTCTGTTTTAATTTTTATTGTTTTAAACTGTTCATTGATATTTTGTGTACATTCAGGACACGTATCATTGTTTTTAAAAAATTCTAATGTTCTTTTATGTTTTAATAAATTAGTTTCTATCTTAGCTTCTAGTTTTGATAATTGATTGGCCTTTGCATTTATTTTGTCTTGTTCTGCTATATTATTTTTATAATTTTCTATTTCTGCATTAAGACTTGTTATCTTACTTAAATATTCTTGTAAGTCTTTATTGTTTTTATTTAATAGATTTTGTTTATAATCTTTATCATCTATATTACGGCCTTGTAATTCATTAAAGTGTTTTGTTTCAAGTTCGTACTTAGAATTAATTAAATCGGACTTGTGTCTTATTTCTGTTATAGATTTTTGTAAATCTGATTGTTGACTTCTTAATATTAAATCCATTAAACCAAATACTCTTATGTCTAATATTTCTTCTACAACCTCTCGTCTATATCTTGGTTTCATTTTCATAAATGGTTCATAAGAAGAAGAACCTAAAACAACTACTTGTATAAATGATCTGTAATTTAATTTCATTATATTTGCTTCTAAATAATTTTGATAATCTACTGTAGAAGCGTCTTGATTTAATAAATCACCATCAACATATATTTCAAATTTGTTTGGTTTAATGCCTCTTATAACTTTATAATTTTTTGTACCAACTGTAAACTCTACTGTTACTTCAGCATCAGCGTCATTAATTGTATTTACAATTTGTTCTTTTTTAATTAATCTAAATGGCCTATTAAACAGTACAAAACATAATGCGTCAAGCATTGTTGATTTACCACTGCCATTTGTACCTACAATTAATGTTGTAGGTGCTTTGTTTAATTCTATTTCTATTGGTGTGTTACCAGTAGAAAGAAAGTTTTTCCATTTTATCTTTTTAAATATTATCAAGACTCGTTGGCCTCCACATAAAGTTCTTTTGCAAAAGTTTTAAGTTTTGCTTTGTCTAAAGTTGTATCTATTTGGTCTATGTAATTACCTAAAAATGTTAATGTATCTTCTCCTTGTTCTAATATATCTTCTCTTACGGAGACCGACATATCAGAATTATTATCTTCAATTACATTTATTTCATATGCGTTTATTTCATTATGAAATCTGTCTAATAGTTTATCAAACATATCGGTATCAGTTCGATTTGATACAAACAACTTAACAAAAGTGTTTTCGTATTCCGATAAATCTTTTTTACTATAATCTTCACCTTTATCATTATAAACAAATTTCTTAAACATAATTAAAGGATTAGGTATTCTTGTAAGTTCTCTTGTCTGTGTATCAAATATATGAAAGCCTTTCGGACAATTATAATCTGACCACATAATTTGATATGGACAACCTAGATAATAGATATGGCCGTCATCTGATTTTTTATGAAAATGACCTGATATAACTTTTTCAAATCGTTTAAATAAATCTTTTTCTAAACCTTGTTCATTAAGATGCCCTTTGTGCATTTCAAATCCTTTTATTTCTAAATGACCCATAACTATTTGAGCGGTTGTATTGTCAATATGATATAATGTATCATCTTTATTTGTATCACAAATCCAAGGCATAATCAATATATCTAGGCCATCAAAATTAACTGTTTGCGAAGATGTATAAACTTTTGCGGTTTTGGATATATTTAAATTTTGTAATGCGTTTATTTCGTTTGTGTTTTTATAATACGTGTCGTGGTTACCTATGATAACGTGTGTATCTAAATTAAGTTCATCTATTTTATTCCAAAACTTCAATTTAAAATTGTGTGCTGTATTGTGATTGATAAACTTTCTTCGATCTACTACATCACCTAGATGAATTACTGTTTTTATATTATTCTCTTGTAGGTATGGAAAAAATACCTCATCATAAAATCTATTAAAATAATCTATGAACGCTGGTGAGTCATTACGAGCTCCCCAATGCGTATCATTTATTAACGCAATTTTCATAATTTAAATTCCTAAGTTAAAAGAAATAGCTATTTTCTCTCCTTTAGGTTGTAATTTATTTCCGTGTAATGTATCGCCTTTAAACAAAAATAAGTTGCCTGCTACACAATTAAAGTTTATGTCTTGTGAATTATATATATTAAGATTTTTAACTTCTATATGATTGGGATAAAAATATGAATTATTGTAAAAGGTTATTGTTGATTCTTTTGGAGCCTTTATGTAATAAACTCCAGATACTAAACAGAATCCGTGATGATGAGGAAATAAAAAATCATTTTCATTACTAATATTAAACCACATTTCGTTATATTTACATTTATTAATATATGATTCACTATATTCAAGCTTTGTTAAAAAATTTATAGATTTATCATAAATAAAATCAGTTAAAAATTTTATTTCTTCTTTTTCAAAAAGATTTGTATTTGTATGAAAAGTTGTATCTACATTTTGCGTAACTGTTCTTTTCGAACCTTGTTTTTGTATTTGTTGTTTTAAAAAATCTTCTAAAAAATTTAATTTTTCTAAAAAAACATTTTCAACTAAAACAATAGGTTTTGGAAATAAATTTATAAGTGTTTCTTTATTATTCATAATTTAAAAATAATTAATATTAATATTCATACGTGTTTTGGAATCTGAGCAGGAAGTACTACAATGTGGTATGGAAGGATCAAAAAAAATAATTCTGTTTTTAACACTAGGTATTTTTTCGTTTCCTATTTTAGTATATCCATCACAGGTATTTAAACTATACAAAGCGCCTTTATGTTTAAAAGGATAGTCTGTATGTTCAGCGTGTTCTACCACTCCTAGTCCTTGATTTAGATAAAGATTTGCTTTAATTCTTATTAAAGCTTTAGGATCTATTTTTTTTAACAATGGAAACATTAGTTGAAAAAAATTACTTTGGTACAATGATGTTTGATTGTAAAATAAATGACAAAAATAAAAGAAAATATCTTTTTCGTTTTGTTCAATAGTTATTTTATCTGCAAGATGCCAGTCAAAACCTGTATCTTTTATTACTTCAAATATCTTTTTATGATCTTCTTCTGATAGAAAATTATCAATAACTTCGTACATATTAACTCAATATAAAATAATCTAACTTACCTTTACGTGTTCTTTTCTTTTTCTGTTCTTTTTGTTTTTTCATTTCTCTATGATGAGCAAGAGTTTCTATTTTAGGTACCTCATCTATAGGTAAATTCTTTTTTAAAAATTCTGTAAATTGATTATGAAATTCCCTATCTTCGCCAGGCTGTAAAGTTAAATCATCAAAGTTAGAATCTAATAACATTTTATGTTTGATTGTAACTTGTTTCTTTTCTTTTTGTATTCTTCTTACAAAGGCGTAATATATTATTTGTGTAAAGTATGCAAAAGGATTATTTGATTTATCAGGATTAAAGTTATCTAGGTATTGTAAACAATTTTCTATACCATCAGAAATCATATCATCTCTAAAAGTATAATTAATAAAATTCGGTCTGTAAGATAAATGATTCGCTATTTTAAGAAAACAAGTTCCAATATAATCCGGTACTCTAGGCTTTGGCAGTTTTTCTTTTTCTGCTTTTTTGACCATCTTCTTGTACTCTATCATAGCGGCCAAAAAATCTTTATTACTTACGTAATGTTCTTTTGATTTTTTTGATGTTGTCATAATTTAAATATACTATACTTTGTATGTTTTGTCAATCACTTATACTAAAAAGTCGGTTCCAGGATAGGTTGACTTATTTTGTTTATTGTGTATAATGAGCGTGTAGCGCTTTCAAGTGGAAGATTCTCCAGATTAATGGAGTATTCTTTCTTTATCTCTAAACTCGTCCCACAATTCATTAAATTCATCATTTTCCTCACGTGTTAATTCTTCAGTTTTATATTCGCCTCGTTTCGGCAAATCAATTCTTTCATATTTGGAAGAAACATCTAAGTAACTTTTTGACATTTCTTCTGTGGCGTTTGTGATTGTCATTATCTTATCTTTTGGTATAGATATAATCTGGTCGTTAGTATAGGCCGTCCATTTGATTAATGCGATAAAGTCTTTAAGACCTCTTGGTGTTAATTGTGATACGTATTTAATTTGCAACGGTTTTACTAGACGTAAAAGAGGAGATTTATCTGGCAATTGTTCTGGTGCCAAACTACAAACAATATCATCTCCGTTAATTAACTTAACTATTCTTATTTGTTCCATTGTCTTTACTATTTATGAGTTCTATATTATGTATTTCGTAGTTAAAGCCTTCAGAAGTGTATATGTTAATACGTTCTCTAAAATGTTGTAATGTATAATTGTCTTTGCCATTGTAACTAAGATCATCAGATATATCATAAAGTGTGGCAGCCGAATTATTATCTTTTAATCTTAAACCTCGGCCAATAGATTGCAAATTACGAATACGAGATTTTGACGGCGATGCAAAAACAATGTTGTGTAAATTTCTTATATTAATACCTGTACTAAATGTTCCATAACTGGCGATTATAATTGCGTTATCAGATTTTTCGGTTATAAATCTTATCTTCTCTCTTTCTTCAGCTTCTACACCACCATAAACGAAAAAAATCTTTTTATTTTCTGCCTTTTCTTCTATTAATTTTTTTAATAATACACCGTGTTTTTCTACGTACTGAAATAATACTAAAGAATTGCCTTGTAAATTTAAACATAGATTACGAATATATTTGTTTCTTCTTTCATTTGAAACTAAAAAATCCATTTCTTCCTGATAACTTTTATTCTTCATAAAGTCTTTTGAATATTGGTCATACTGTAATATTAAACATATAATTTTTAAATCAGCTAATTGTTTTTTCTCTTGTAATTCAGCAGTTGAGGTAACTTTATTTACGGCACCAAACAGGCCTTCTAAAACTAATTTATTCGTTTTAGTGCCATCAAGTGTACCTGTTAAACCATAACGATATTTGCAATCTTCAAGTTTAGTCATTATCTTACTTAAAGAAACGGCCTTAAATAAATGACATTCATCACCTATTACCATACCAAATTGACTAAACCATTTTTTTGGTAAATTATAAATTGATTGCCAAGTAGATATAATTACATTTTTATTTGTTTCTTTTTCGTGGCCTTGATATATTCTGTGTACATTTTTATCAGTATTCCAACCATAATCTTCAAAGTCTTTAAATAATTGTTCAACTAATGATGTTGTTGGCACTATAATCAATATCTTATTATTTGTTTTTTCTTTCAATCTCAATATATTAAATCTTACTAATAGATAAACAATTAATGATTTACCTGATGCTGTTGGCGATAATAATAAACAACGATTCTTTTTTAAGCCGTGTATAAAGGCTTCTATCTGATAATCTCTTAACTCTAAAGGTATTCTTAATGCTTTAATAAAACCATCAACGGACTTTACATCAACTTCTGTATCTTTTATTTTAGTGCCATCTACTACTTGTATTTTATTATCTTCACACCATTTAAGTATATAAGGATAAAGGCCAGTAAAGATTTGGCCAGTTGCATAAGAAAATAATCTTATTTTACCGTCCCAAAAACGATTTCTAAATTGTGGTGTGAATTTATAGCCTGGCACTTCAAACGTAAAGTATTCACCTAATTCTCTCCGTATAGCATCATCTGCTTCTACTTTAAGATATACTTCGTTTTTTTTATCTATGATTATATATTTGGTAAGTGTCATACATATTAAATAAATTGTGGACCAACCGACCAACCTACTAATACTTTTCTTGTACCAAATGTAACAGTATTTACTTTATGCCAAACAAATGATGGAAATGATATAACTGTGCCTAATGTAAATTTATTGTTAAACTTTGTATTAATGTGTTTTTCTGGTTTTGGATTTGGATTTGATATTTCAAATTCACCGCCTTCGTAATCTTCATTTAAACATAATGTGAAACTTATTTTTCGTATATATCCGTTAGGATATGGTTTACTATGACTATCAATGTGCCAATCATAATGGTCATTTATTTCATACACTGTATATTGTAAAGGTTCAAACTCTCTTAATACAAAATTCCATTTAGCCTTTTTATTGTGTTCTAATATAATATCGTTAATGTCTTTATTTAATTTAGTATCTGTTAACCAACTTACTTTTGATTTTCTATTATTTTTATTACCATCTTGTATTGTGGCTTCTTGTAATTGACCAGATTCGGCTAAAGAAATAATTTCATCACAGTATTTTTTACCAAAATGACCAATAGAAATACAATGATTATTTTCTAAGTACATTAAACAGCACCACTTGTAAATCTACGCCACTCAATGGCATTTTTTATTGTGTATGTTCTGTTAACTATGACACGAATTGTTTTGTCTAAAAAATCCACAACAGTAATAAGATAGGCAATTTTTTGTGAAAGTCTTTGTATATCTTCATCTGCTTCTAAATATTTGTCAATATCTGTTCTCATTATTTTTAAATCAAAAGGTTTGGCTTGATACACACTAGGGTCGGCCTTACCTGTATAATATTCCCACTTATCACGTTTCATTGTTCGCAATTCATCTTCTGTACGAGTCAATAATAATTTAAACTTAGTATAATGTTTCATATACTTGTTATGTAATTGTGGAGTTTTTAATGATTCTAAATCTAATTCAGTATCATTAATTTTAAGGTCTTTATCGGCTTCTAATTGTAATTGTTCTAAATCCATAATATTAAAGGTTCTGGCTTTGTTTTTTTTGTTATTGTTATCATATTTTCAAACCACTGTATTGAAAAAATTTGTTTAACTATATCTTCATTTTTTAATAAACCACCTTTATTTTTAATTACTAAAGGCTTTCTTGTTTCTCTAGGTTCTTTATATCTACTTTTTATTAAACTGGTATCTCTAAAAGGATTATTAAGATTTTCTGATAGTCCTTTCATATAGTCAAAAATGTTAATACCATAAAAACTTTTATAATGTTTTAATGAATTTATTATATTTAAATCTTCAATTATATAAATTCCGTTTTCATTTAATAAAGGAAAAAGATTAATAAAAGAAAGTATCATATCTTCAGATATATGAGAACCATCATCAACAATAATATCTATGCCTGAATTTGCAGTTATAGAAATTAATTTATTTTTTGTTTCTTGACTTGTTTGATTTCCAAAAATAATATGATTAGCTGTATTATCTTCTTTTAAAAAACTTTTATCTTCATATAAATCTACACCTATAATTGTTGATTCTTTATCAAAAAGTTTTCTAATTATTTCTAATGAACCTCCATCAGCTACACCTAATTCAAGATATGTTATTTTACTATCATATAAATGACCGGCCAACAAATCAAAAACTTCAAAATAATTTTCGTTTTTTAAACAAGGATATTTTCTTTTAGAATAAAATATTTCTTTGTATGTTTTTTTCATAGACATATAATATAATTATATCACAAAAGTATTAAAAAATCAACCTATGTTGTAACTGTTGTTTCTGTAGATGAACCTATATTTGCGAACCTATAAATGCTGTATTTAAATACAACATCACAAGTTAAATAATTGATGTCTGTGGCCTGTTGATTGTATTGTAAACCGCCTAAAGAGATAGGAAATATGTCTTTAAATCGCACCTCGACCACCGGATTGTTCTTGTTTGTAAGTACCATTAGGGTTGCGTCGGATAATGCGGCCCCTTGTGATGGAGCAGGGTATCTTATTTTTCCTAACTCATTACTCACACTTCCTTTACTTGTTGGAAATCTATCTTTTCCTGCTTCTAATAACGTATTATAATCTGAAAACCCATCAGGAAATCCTAGACCATATAACCAACCGTGAATTTCTTGGAAGTTTTCTAAATTTTCATCTACTATAAAAGACATTTGTAAATCAGAATATTTAAGTTTTTCACCAGGATGTGGTATATCTTTTAATGGCGTTTGTTGTTCTACGTAGTTTATAGAAATGCCTGGTATGTTAACGGCCGTACAAAAGTATTCGACCTTTGGTAGTTTGATTATGTTAAATTTAAACTGTGTAGGACTTGCATAATCTAGTTTAGTTGGTTGCCTACTTAATGCGTTTGTAATGGTCATATCAATATTTAGTCAAAAAAAAAGGGCCGGTTGTTTAGACCGACCCTTTAATTGTGTTACAGATTGTAACAAGTAGATTACATTAAGTTAACTACTTGTACTCGTCTGTAGTATCTGTTTGCGTTAGCAGAACCAGCACCATTGATAACCGCAGTTGCAGTTGAAGCACCAGCTTCAGCAAATGGGTTAGCTTGGATTCCGTATCTTGTTTTGAATCCAATTTTTGGTTGGAAGCTATCTTGACCAACAGCTCTCACCATTTGAAGTGGAACGTATGGACAGTAGAATATTCCGGCATCATACTGTGATGTACCTTTGTATCCTACTACAAAGAATTGCTTAGCTGTGTTAACGTTTGCAGAATATGGATCGATATAAACTTTATATCTTCCGTTTAATATTCCAGCAAAAGTGTTACCAGTGTCATCTACATTAAGATTATTGTTTAATGCAGGTGTATAGTCTAACACGCCAGCCATTTGTAAAGCAGAAGCAACATCTGAAGATGTGATCAGAATGTTACCTTTTCCTCTACGTGTTCTTTGTGCGATTGTGTTTGCTTCTCTTTCTACTTGGAACATTAGGCCTTTAAATCTTTCAACAGACCATCTTCCGTTTGAGTCTGTATCTAAATCAAAGATACCTGCGTTTGTTGTTCCAGCAGCAGCACCGATTTCAGCGTTGATGTAAATTGTTCTTACAACTTCTCTATTGATTTCCGCAAGGATCTCAGCAGATAAAATGTTTGCAAGTTCAGTTTCAGCATCTAAACCGTGGATTGCTTTTAGATCTTGAGCAAGTTCCATTGTGTATTCAGCTTTAAGAGCTCTTGATTTAGCAGTTACAGTCGATTTCTCGATTGAAAATGCCATTTCAGCAAAGCTATTAGCAGATGAATCACCTAGTGCTTCAGCAGCAGCAGTTGACATACCTGTTCCAGTAGTATAAGTGCCAGCAGGGCTGTCATTTAATAATGCTGGGTTAGATCCTGAATCAGCAGTTGTTGAAAAACCGCCTGTTGCAGAACCAGCTTTGTTTCTACCAGAAAAATCAGTATCCGCTGCATCAAATAAAGCTTCTTCACTTGTGCTTTGTGATCTGTATTTTGCTCTCATAGCGAAGATCAGTCCTGTTGGACCAGTCATTGGCTGTACGCCTGCTATGTCGTATGCGATAAGATTTGGCATCGCTCTTCTTACTAAAGAAATTAGGATTGGATCCCAATTTTGTACGTAAGACGCATCAGTGCTGTTCACAGGAGCAGCTTCTGACATAAATGCTCTATCTTCTCTTAGTGCTCTCTCTTGGTTTTCCAAGATAACAGCGGTAACCGCTCTCTTATAACTATCCGTAACTTTTGGGAGTTCTGGATGTTCAAGGACCGGCTGCCATTTTTTAACTAATTGTTCAGATAAGTACATATCTTTTTTATTCTCCCTTTATTTTTTAAATCCCAATTTAATGGAATCTTTTGTTTTAGTGATAGCGGCCGTGTAAGCAGTCATAGCGTTTGACAAATCAACTTGCGTTGTTTCGCCTTCGGCAACGTTATCGATTTCACTTTTTGGTGAAATTTCTTTTGATGTATTAAAATAAGACTCTTTAATAGTCGTTACTTTATTCTTAAACTCATCAGCATTAGAGTATTCAATTTCTTCTGCTAATTTATTAAATTTTTCTTTGTTAGTATCTGTTAAGTCAGACGATACAGCGTCAACTATATCTTGTCTTGTTAACTTACCAATTTCAGAATTTAATTTAACGTTAGCTTCGATTTGCTCATTTAACTTATTATTAAGCTCTTCGATTTTAGAAGCTTGATCTTCTAACACGTCATATTTTTCGTCTGGTACGTTTATGTAATGATCTTCAAATAATTTTTTTAGACCACTGATAAAGTCCTCAGCGATTTCACCTTTAATTCCTCTTTCAATAGCAATCTCGTTTTGTTTCATCCATTCTTCTACAACGTAGTTTAGGTATGAATCAACTTTTTCAACAAGCTCTGCTTTTGATTTTTCATTTTCTTCTTTTAACTTACTTTCGTAAGATGAATGCATTTTCTTTTTAGCTTCTTTGATTTTTGATTTCAAAGCAGCTTCAAATATTGTTGCAGCTTTTGCTTTAAATTCTTCTGTCAATTTTTCATCTCCGATTAATGCTTTTACATCATCAGAAACGTCAATTGTTTCATCTTCTTTTTCAGCATCTTCAACTTTTAATGTTTGGCCTGGATGGTCAACTTTTGTAACACCAGCTTCTGTATCTGGTTTCTTAGTTGCGTCAACGTCTGCGGCTTTTGCATTTTGAGCGTCAGAAACTTTTTTATTATTTTTAGTAGCGTCAGGATTGCTGTCAGTTGCTTTCACAACCGCTGCGCCTAAATCTTGAGCTTCGTTAGAAAGCTTAGTAGGTTCAGCTGCTACAGCATTCTTCTTTGGAGCATCAGCAACAGACTCTTGTTCTGTTATCGTTTGCTCTTTGACTTCTACTGTTTTTTCTGTAGCCATTTGAGAAATCTCCTTTTTATTTTAATCGATTAAAATATCTCTTTTTATAGTGATATTTATAATAAATTGATTTTCTATTAAAGTTTACTTAAAAAATCCTTGAATATACTTGCCTTTTTTTCAGCTAATTCAATTCTTTTTGTCTTAATTAACTCTTGTTTCCAAGCTTCTACGTCTTGTTCAACAAGAATACCGTTATTCCATACCCATTCTTTTGTCTCCATAATACCTTCTACAAAGGCCTCCGGAGCAGATGGGTCTGCCACAATATCAGCGGCCGTTGCAAGGTAAAAATCTTCACCTACTGTATTTTGGCCGTTCTTTGTTACTAAGGAACCCATACCTCGTGATGATACGCCTAACTTAGCGCCTTCATCAATAAGACTCTTTACAATCTTACCGTATGGTGTATCCATAATTTTTGCTTCACCAATAAAGTTTTTGCCTTCAGGATATAATTTCTTAATCATATGTGATACTCTTTCTAAGTTCACAGTTGGTCCTTCTGGATGGCCTAACTCTCCGAATGCTCTATTTTTATTGATAAATTCTGCGTTGTATCGTTTTACTTCTTTCATTAAAACGTTACTTGGGTAAATTCTACCGTTACGATTTTTGATGTCAGACTGTAAAAAAATTCCCTTTATAGAGTAATTTTTCTTACCTTCTTTTTCTTCAATGATGTATTGAGCATCATTTATTTCTTCTCTTATAAGTTTCATATTCCCTCTTTTACTATTTATATATTATCTAAATTCTATTACTAAAGAGTAGTTATCTCCGTTAGCAAAATTTTTAGTGCTTAGTAATACATCACCTGATGGTGTGGTTGCATTATTTGGTATTTCATCACCAGCAGTTCTTAAATCAAAAAATCCTTGACCAGATAAAAGTAATGCAGTTGCGCTTGTAGCGCCAGCCCATTTAATTTCTACTGCTGATTTTGGATTAGCAGTGTTAACTGAAAACCAAACTTTCGCAATTTTTCGAGCACCGTCTGTTGTCATAAAAGTTGTGTTCGAAGCATCTACTTTTATAACATCTGTTTCGCCAGAACCATCGGAGAAGTTTGTTAATTTAACAACAAACTTTACTCCTGATGTATCTGTTATGGTTTGTGATGTAACTATATCTGCCATTTTATATTATGCGTTTTCAGCAAACCCTATTTTTTGTAGAGTTAATAAAATATATCCTGAAGCACTTACTGTTACGGCTTCAATATCGCCACCAGTTGCACCAGCATTAGTTGCCGTATTTTTTATAACAGCACCGTAATAAATTCCAGCACCTGTAATATCAATGGCTTCAACGTCAGCTGAAGCTCCTTTAAATTGTAATTGTACTCGACCTGTTATACCGTGATTAATATGTGTAATGTGTAATTTAGCTCCGTTTGCGTGATCACTCAAAGCACTTGCATCAACAGCGGCCGCAGTGGTAGCAGAATCGTTGTCGAAGCTTAGTAATACTTTGGCGTGTGTTTTTGTATCTGATAATATTTTTGTAAATGTTGCCATAGTTCCTTTAAACTCCTAATTGTTCGTTTACTTCTTTGTCAAAATACTTATGTATATCTTCCTTCTTTATATTATATGAAGCAGTAACTTTTTCTATTGCTCCGTCAAATCTTGTAAGAATATCTTTCTGTTCGTTTTCTATTAATCTATAAATTTCTTTTATCGCCTCTTTCATTTTAGGCGACAAATCATTATAAGATTTAGAATCCATAAATCTATTTTCTTTTACGATATTACTAATTTTTGTTTTCATCAGCAACTGGTTCTGTTCTAGGTGCCGGACTAGCAATTTCTGGTTTTGGATCACTGTGTGGTTCTGCTTCAACTTGTCCTTGAAACAATACACCAGCAAGTTCTTTTCTTCTTGCTTCTAATGCGTCGCCAACCTTATTTCGTAATGCGTCTTTAAAAGCTTCACCAGCTTCAGCCGCTTGTCCTAATGATAATTTATCAATAAAACTCTTTACTTGTTCACTCATTTTTTTCTCCTTTTATATTTATAATAAAGTTTCAGTTTTCTTAGGTTTATCTATACCACCTAAAGAAGAATCTCCATCTGTAGGTTCAATAGGGCCTTCAGATTTAATCAGTTTATCTTGTTCTTTAATCTCTTTTTCAGATTGTTTAAAGATATACTTTCTTACGTATTCTTGTGAAAAATATTTACCTACATATTTCTCTAAAGAATCTGCTAACAAAACACGGTCTTTTAACATTTCACTTTCTTTTAATTCAGCAAAATGACCGTCTTGTAAAAAGTCATATTTAATATTGGCCTGTATAACATTCCAATCTTCAACAGCAATAATACCTTTTAATATTAATTGTGTTTTTAAAAAGTCATTAAATAATTCTGTAAACTTCTTTCTTAATCTTTGTACAAACTTTGTAAATTTTAATTCATCTCTTGTAATTTCTGTTGAACGGCCTAAACTAAAACCTGATGATGGTTCTAATCTACTTACAGGAACGTTTAATGAACGATAAAGTTTCTTTTGGAAATATTCTATATCAGCCATCTCACCAAGATTTTGGCCACCAGGTAGTGTAGATATATCTGTTCCTCGTCCGCCTTCTCTTGTTGGTAACCAATAATCTTCCAACATATTCATATAACTTCTGTCATCTCTTATTTCGCCTGTATTGGCATCATAAACTAATTTGTTTCGATAACGTGCCATTACATCTCGTAAATATTGTTCTGCTTTTTGCTTAGGTAGATTACCAACATCTATTTTGAAAATTCTTCTTTCAGGTGCTCTTGCTATACGATAGATAACAACAGCATCTTCAATCATACGTAATTGATTTACTGGTTTAATTGCCTTATGTAAATAAGACAAGATCATATTTTTATTTTGATCTACTAAACCTGAAGAACAAAAAGCAATTGTATCGGCCGCTATTCTTACGCCTGAACCTGATGTTGCACCTGCAACACCTTTTTCATTAAACATAAAATATTCTTCATAATCATTTGTAATTGATAAATCGACTGTACTTCTTATTTTTTTTAATTCTCTTACTTTTTTAATTTTGCGTGGTCAATATAACGTAATTCTGTTATACCGTTTTTAGGATTTTCTCTATCAATAAGTTTTTGATAAAATATTCTACCATCAACATACCATCTTTTAAATATTTCAAATCCTTTTGTACTGAAGTTCATTAAACTCAATACATTCATAAATTCTTCGTCTATTTTCTTTTTAACTTCTGGACCATAAGGTAAATCGTTTAATATAACTCTTATAGATTCTTTTTCTTCACTTGCAACAATAGCTTCGTTGCAAATATCTTCTATTGCTTGGTCGCATTCTGGATGTAATGAGATTTCTCTATAACGTCTTACGAGGTCGGCTTCATTCTTAGCCGTGCCTTCCATATCAAGGTACGAACCAAAATACCCTCCAGCAGCGACGGTTGTTGTACCGTCGTCTGCTTGAGGTGTAGTAAAGTTTTGTTTCGGATCTTGCTCTTGTTTTTTACGGGTTATTGAAAACCCAAACAGATCAGCCATAATTTATATTCCTCTACTACTACTTATAATAGTTTTAAGTAGTCGTATTTGTTTCAAAAAACTGATAAGCAAAAGTTACAACAAATTGTTCAATCGCTGTTTGTTCGTCATACGTTAATTCTATAGCACCGATGGACTTTGGAAAAGCACCTCTAAGTGTATATGATTTAACCGTATTACCGTTACGATCTAAGTGGTCAATAAATGCGTCCACTTGATAGTCAGCAGGATTTGTTAATCCTTCATTGTCTGTCATATTGTTGATACCATTTTGCCATCTTTCAAAAGCATTTCTTACTTTGAAGTTTGTATCGTTATAAACTGTAACTGTCCAATCTTCAAACGTTCTATCTCCTGCAATCTTAATTGATCGTCCTCTAAACTTAACGTCAACTTCACCGATTGTCATAGCAGGTATAGAAGTTGCTCTACATAAGAAAGCCAGATCTTCTATTTCGCCACCAACTTGAGCGTAACCAGGAAAAGGCATTACTACCTTAAACTGATTGGCACGAGCGCCTCCGCCAGCAAGTTTAGCTTTGAAGTCATTAATGTTTGCCATTTTTTATTCTCCTATTCTAAAATTACCCAGCTACTTCTTCGAAAGAAACGCCAGTTCTAGTTGCAACGAATTGTAATGTAATAAAGTTGATACTTCTAGCAGGTTTAATAAAGATTTCTGCTATAAATTCATTTCTATCAATTACTTCGCCAGTGTTGTTAGTTTCATCACACACTACTAAAAAGTCTGTGATACCACGTCTGCCTTGTACCTCTCGTAAGAATGGTTCAACGATATTTCTAAAGTTTGCTCTAGTAAACTCGTCATTAAATTCAAACAATTGGAATTTAGAAGCAGTAGAGATTGCTTTTTCTAAAACGATAAACAATCTTCGTACATTGATTCTATCAAAAGCAGATGGAGCACTTAATCCAGTTTTATCACCGAAAAGTACTGTACCTTGTCCAGGGAAAGTAACGACTGCGTTAACTCTATTTCTGTAAAGGTCATCTCTTTGTGTTTTATTTGGATTGAAAGCCAATCTAACTGCACCTCTAATAATACCTCTATTAAAGCCAGCTGGTGAATACCAACTATCTGCAACTAAATCGGTTCTTGCTGATAAACCAGCAATATCTCCGTTTAACGGTACAAATCTGTACACGTCATTATATCTATCGTACATATATTTGTAACCACTGTCAAATACAACATAAGAAGATGAACGAATTGCGTTGTAAAAACCAATTACGTTACTTGCTTGATTATTTGCATTTGCTATGTTTACAACATCTGAACGTTCAGGTGATACGAAAGCAACTGCATCTTTTCTATCTTCTGCAATTGATATTACGTTATCTACGTGAGTAGCATCGCCTGGACCAGCAATAATTAAACCTACATCCACTGTTTCAGAATCTAGGAATTTTTCATATGCTGTTTTCTTTTGTGCGTTTGTTATAGCAGAACCATCAGAACCACTTTGAAGTGATGTTGCTGTTGGTGTTGTAACTGCTGTAAATGTTACACCAGAAGCTGCACTACCCCAGTTTGAACCTCCTGCATTATGATCCATCCAGTAAACATATTTTGACTTATTAAATATAACTGTAGGATAATAATTAGAGTCTCCTTGAGGTGATTTTGCATCTGAAGCTTTAGAAAGTTTTGAATAAACTTCTAAAACTGTATTTTGTGTACCTGATATTACACCATCTTCGTCAATTACTAAAACGTGAATTTCGTCATTCACGCCATTTCTTGCTGAAGCGTATGGTGAAGTTCCTGGTGCGCCAGAAACTTGATCGTAGAATCTCCATCTACGTCTAACATTACATCCGTTTGTAAGTGATCTTTGTAAACCACCTGTACCTGAAGGATGTCTAACGATAGTGATAGTATTTGTACCTGTGTTATTTGCAGTTACTCTATACTCGTGTCCATCGTCATAATCATCTGTTGCAGCTGTTGTAGAAAAGTTAACTATATCGCCAACATTAAATCCTGTTGATGATGTTAATATTACTGTAGTATCTCCAACCGCTGTTGAAGCATCTGCTAAAGTAGTTTTTGCTGTTTCTTGGTAAGCTGCTGCTGAAGGACATATTGAAACAAGTAAACTGTTTCCCCAAGCGCCTGCTGTTCTAGCAGCCCACTCGCCTACTGATCCTTGTCCTGTAGCATAGTTATTTGTATAATCTGTGTCGTTCTTAATAACAAATGAGCTGCCTGAAGCAACTGCGTTTGCTATTGAAGAATTTTGTGCTCGTACTACTCTCAATGCGTTTGAGTATTGTAGAAAGTTGGCAGCACTAAAAAAGTCCTCAAAGTTATCTGAGTCTGGTTTGCCAAACGTATCTACTAATTCTTGCTCGCTAGAAACCGTTACGATTTCATCTAAAGGACCTTTTCTAAACACTCCTGCAAAAGCACCTACTGAAGTAGATACTGCTGGAATGATTCTTGTTAGGTCTCTTTCTTGTACGAGAACACCTGGTGATACTTGAAATGCCATTTCGGTTTTCTCCTTTTTATAAATTAGCTAATTGTTTCATATAATCCAACATTCGTATTATTCATACGGCCATAGTCAAAATTTCATACACATCTATTTATAAAATGCGTATTTTGTACATTTTATTCACCTTTTCTTACGACTGGATGCCACGTTTCTCCATACTCATCTTTAAAGGGTTTAGTTTCTTCAGTTTCTATACCATCATCTATGAAACCAAAAGGCGCCATATCTTGTTCTATGATATTGGCCTGATCTTCATATAATTTAGACCTTACATCAGAATTACTTAATTCTTTGAAATACGGCTGATTTGATAACCAGCCAAATATAATAAGACAAGTCATTAAGTCATCATTACATCCTTCTTCAGCCTTCCAAGAATTGTGTTGACGAGAAAAAGTCGACATCTCCTCTATAATATTAAAGTCATTTATAACCAGTTTATCTGACTCAACAATTGTTTTTAAATTAGAACATCCTATTTTTTTAATTTGTTTTGTCATACGAATACCTAACTGACTGCCACGGCCACTAAATGCTGTACCTAAAACTTGGCCTGCACGGCCTCTTTGTGTGGTCATTAATAGATTGTCATATTCTAAATCAAATTGCATAGCATCAGATATTTGGCCACCTAAATCATTTACTTCAATTAATGTATGAGCGTGATTATAACCTTTAACTGTTTGTTCAATAACATTTGGAAAAACTAAAGGTTTAATTTCATTATTACGATATTTGGCCACAACACGATAAGGCATTTGTGTTACGTCAAATATAATAAAGGCCGAATAATCTTTTGTAATACCTCGTGCAACGTCAACAGTACAAACGTAAATTTTATTTTTATCTGGTCTTTCAAATATATCTAAACCACCTTGCGATTGTAATGGTTTTAAATAAGGTGTAGTTTTAATTTTTGTAGAACTAATGAGTGTATCAATTGAACCTAAAAATTCGCATTCAAACTCTTGTTGAAATTGTTCCTTACTTGTATTTCTTATTGTATCTTCTTTCCATTTTTCATCACGGCCTGGCACTTCTGACCAATGTACTTCAACAGGTATATAATCGTTTTGTTTATTGACAGCATCAGTCCATAACTTATAATACATATTCATTCCGTGTGGCGTAGAAACAATAATCATTTTAGTATTTTTACCTGATGAAATTGTAGGAAATACGGAACTAAAAAACTGTTCTGCAATCGTAGCAGGTACGAAAGCAAACTCGTCTAAGAATATAATGTTATAAGAACCTCCTCGAATTGCACTTGAAGAAGTTGCAGCGGCCACTACTTTACTGCCGTTCTCTAATTCAATACTTCCTTTATTCCAATTTAATACACCTTGTTGTAAAAACTTTGGTATATTTTCATAGGCCAATTGTAATCGGCCTAATATATCTCTTGCTGTAGATGATTTGTTTGCAAGTATGGCAACGTTTGTATTTGGATTAAAGATTACATAATGCAATAGATATGATACAATCGTTGTTGATTTACCTGATTGTCTTGGTAATTTACATATTGTAAAACGGTTGTTGTGCATTGTACCAACCATTTCTTTTTGAAAATCATACATTTTAAAAGGTACAAGGCCCTCATCTAACGAAACAATCTTTACATAATTTTGAATAAAATATAAAGGGTCTTTCGAACACTTATCAAACTCTATTATTTGTTCTTCTGTAAACTCTACTTTAACGTTTACTTTTTTTAGATTCGGATTACCGAGATATACTTCATTCATTGACTAAAATACCTTCTATATGTGTGTAACCTAATTGTATAGCGGCCTGAACTCTTTGATTGCCTTCCCATACACTGTATTGTTTTTCTTTAAAGTTTGAATCACCAGCACCACTTCTATATTTTGAATAATCAAATAATTCTTCACCTAATGGGCCAATAGGATTTTTTCTTGTATCGTGTTTTAATACTTTAATAGGTTCAATCATATCTTCACCATTTAATAACTCTTTTAAAGGAGTCATTCTTGTTATATAAGTTAAATCACTTATCTGAAATATCTGTTTGTTCAGGTAATTTCGTTTCGCTTTGAGTATTTTCATTTTTAACTTTCAACATCTTTTGTAATTCAGCAGTAGAACCTACAAATAAAGCATTTTGTATTTTAGTGTCTGCACCTTTTGTAGCAGTTTTTAATTCTTTTAATTTTTTTTGTAAGTCTTGTAACTTATCAACTGTTTGTGCAACGTTTGTAATTAATTGGCCTGCAACTTCGTAAGCTCGTGGGTGTTGGCCTTCTTTTGCAATTTCTAATATACCTTCTATTGCTTCTTGTCCTTTTTGTATTAAATCATAATAATTATCACGACTAAACTTGTAATCATTTTCAATATCAGTTTTAGTTTTATCTTCTACACGTGGCACAGAAGGATTATCTATCTTTACTAAAGACTCCAATGTAGGTTTATTTTCAGGCGATATGCCCAATATCTCGTTTACTTTATCTTCTATTTTTGTCATAATTAAACATCAGTATCAGTCGTAGGGTTATACTTCTTACTATCTGTAAAAGAAGTAATGGTTGTTGTAAATCCAAAGTCATCATCTGCATCCGCCGTTGTTGGGTCTGGTACGACCACAATTCTTTCTTCTCTTTTTGCCGTTGTTGTATCCGTATCTGTGTAAATATCTGACTGTACCGTTTTGATAACACCTTGATTGGACATTGGCCCAAACAAATATGTTTTAGCAGTAAAGTTTAAGGTATATATAACGGCTCTACGAGTTGTAAAATCTCCGCTATAACTATCTTCATATGATACACTGTTTAATATAATCGGTATATCTCTTTTAATATTTAATTCAGGTAATACATTTACAGTAATCGTATAATCAGGTTGAAAGAAAGGTAATATCTGTTCTACTATTTGTAGGCCGTTTTCTGCCGTTGCTGTAAAGGCATAAAGATTTAAACTTATATTATATGGCACTGGTACATAATTAAAATTATGAACTTCACCTGATTCACCAGATTTTACTTTTCTGAATTTTTGAACTCTTGTTAATTTTCTTGTAGGGTCATAAGCAAGACCAGATATTTCAAATCCTAATCTTGGTAATGTAATTGCAAAACTACGATCATCTAAATCTGGTTTTTGATCTAGTCTTACTAAAAACTTTTCTTTTGGTGCATAAGCTAAAGGAACTTTTAATCTTTTTGTAACTGCACCTGTACTTGATGTTGATTGTATAACTATATTGTTAAACAATTGACCAAATGCAATTATAATCTTTCGCATTCCTTCATTATAGAAAAAATTACCAAACATTAATTAATTTCTCCAAAAGGATTTGTTTCTGTAAAATCTAATATATCATCAGCAATAGATTGTGTATCAAATCCAGCTTCTGTGTCTAAATCTAAATTTTGTGCATAAGCAGATTGAGTTGCCACTGTTGTTGTCGTTGTTGCTTCTTCGTTTAAGAAGAAGTTTGGTTGACCTGATGATTGATCTTGTTCTAATTGTAATGAACCAGTTTCATCTTCAAGTGTAAATCTGTTGAGTAATAGATTTAATGAGTATTCAGTTTCTTTATCATCTATTTCAGTTATGCCTGTATTTAATTCTTCTGAACTGTATTCCCAACGTGTAACTCTTAATTTATAAACAGGTAAACTACCTAATTGAAATAATGGTTCTTGGTCCTCTACAAACTGTATTTCAAAAAAACTATTCATTAATGGGAAATATATAATATCTCCTTCATTAGGACGGCCTTCTACAATCTGTGTCATTGGATTATCAACTTGATTTTGCCAACTTCTTTTTGCGATAACGAAAGTGGTATCTTCTCTTATTTCTAATCCAAACTTATTAATTAATTCTTTTTGGCCTGCAAATCCTTCAGTCGTTTCAAAATACATTTCTATCATATAACTATCATCAAACTTACTTGAAGTATCTTCGCCTAGTATTAAATCTCTATTGACAAGTGTTCGTGGTAAATAATAGACATCGTGGCCATAGATTTTTAGGCCTTCTACAATTAAATCTTCGTAAAGTGTTTTCTCGGCCTGATTGCCAATTCCTTGGCCTCCCTGGAAATAATGATTTACGGGCATAGTTTAACCTACCATAAATGCTGGGGCAATTTCGAAACTATCTCTTATTTCTTTTTCTAATTTTTCAATATCTGTTTGTGCGTCTGTAAAAATCTTTTCGCCATTAAGTTTAACGCCACCTAACATTACTACTCCATCAAATTTACTTAAATTAGCACCCCATTGTTTTTTAAATAATGCTGTTGTATATCTCTTTAACCATTGGTCATTAAACACATCCGTAAAAGTAGCTGGGTCTAATTTTCTATAACAATCTATAATTAAGTATTCATCTACTTCTAAATCGTTCACCCAATCCATATCAATATACAAACGATTATCGTGTTGTTGAAATCTGATAGGTTTCATACCTACTAAAATTTGGTCTAAGAAATCTAAATGTCTTAACACCATATCATAGTTAATAATTGATGTTGAAGCAAAGTCATACAAATCATTTAATCTTAATTGATACCTTACGTCAAACATATTCATACTTGCTTTGTCTGAAAAAGGAAATATATTTGTTACGGCAATAACTGTATTTGGAACTATAAGAAAATTGTTTGCTTCGTACCAAGTTGTGCTGACACCATTTTGTGTAGGTGTTTCAGAAGATGGTGTTGAAGCTTTTAATCTGTCTTTATCTTGTGATGTAAGTTTATACTTTAAATATGTTCGTCTAATACCGTCATAGTGATATTGAGCATAGTATTGTAATGCTTCATCCAGTCTATCTTCTAACTGGTCATCATCAACGTTTATCTCTATTACTGGTTTACCTAATGCTCTTAAAGCATATTGTTTAAGTGTTTCTCTAGTAGATGGATTTGCCATAACTCTACTATTTATATAAAAGAAATTAGAACTTATAACGAATAGTTGCTAATAACTGTGGGTTATAGTCTTTATAAGCACCTGTAAACACTGATGTTTGTTCTTTATCGTGGTAGTATAATCCTAATTCTAAACCAGCTCTTTTATCTGGTCGTTTGTGTTTATCATCTTCTGTATGTAAATTATAAACAACACCCCAATAATTACCTGTAAATCCTAAATCATCATTTTCTGTTCTGTGAACTGTACCATAAATGCGTTCATTAAAACTATATAATAGGCCGTAATCATATCTGTTCTTATCAGCAAAGCCTGTGTCCATATCGTCCCAAACTTCTGCACCCCAAATCAAAGGAATATTCCAACGATATAAAGTACCACCTAATGCCCAACCTTTTTGTGTTCGTTCATTAAAATTAGAAACACTTGTTGAACTTTTTGGATTTTTGATTTGCATATAAGATAAATCGGCATATCCAAAAAGTCCTACAGTTGCACCTGTATATAAAGCATCTCTCTCATTATCCCAACCAATAACTAAACCTGCTGGAACATCTTGTCTTAGACGATACGAATCAAAATCAAATTGATTATCCCAATTAAAACCACCGATAGCTAGAACTGCTTTCTCTCTATGGTCTAACCTTGAATTTGTTTGTGTAATAATTAATGGCGCACCTATCTTTGGCGTCTTTGCAAAACCTAATCGTTGTGCGTCTGTTTCACCAAGATATAATCTGTAATAGTCATTACCAATACCCATTTGTTTTTCTTGTATCGTATTGTTTAATGTGGTATCTAAAGAATAATAAGTGTCATATAACATTGAAGCACCTGTCCAATTGATATAGGGATTTTTAAATGTGTGATTAATACCTATCTGTAATTCAGCTCTTGAATCTATACCACTATCATAAGTACGGTCATCATAATAACCTTCTACTTCACCTGTAATGAATAGGCCTTTAGGTATTGAAATTTTGTTTGATTCTAATTGTGATATTCTTTTCTCTAAATCTGATATTTTCTTTTCGTCTGCTTTTACAAAAGAGGTTGCCAATAAAGTAATTATGATTAAAACAATTATGGCAAAATATTGTATAATCAATTTCTTATCTAGTTTCATATTAAGTATTTATCTTTGGAAAAAGATGGTCTTTATTAAACACTAACACATCTTTTTCATCTAATCCTAAAGATAACATTACTCTAGGTGTATGTGGGTTTTGTTGTTGATGTTCACAATAATAGTTTTGTGCTGTTATCACATCTTCTCTTTTCGAGTCATTTTTAAAGTCGCCAATTTTATCTAAATAATTATGTAGATTACTTTCGGCCATTGTTGTTACTTGGAACAATTCTTCTTCTGTCTGTATATTACCTGCGGCAATCATTCCACCACTAAAGATGGCCTTTGCCCAATCTGGCAATTCTCTTTCTTTACTTGGTTTGTACCATTTAGTTTCATTAAGAAACCATTGTGTGAGTGGATGTTCTTTTTTAAGAAGTGGTGAAAAATCGTGGAACGCACCTGTTACTTTATTTTTACCTGCTATGACATCAAATCCATAAATTGGCCCGCCATTATTCAATTCAGGAAATAAACAAACGTGCATCATCCAAAGGCCTTTTGTTTCTCTTGCATCAACCACGTCCACGTGAGCACGCCTTACGTTCTCATTTTTCCAAGTACGATTGACCCAACCTTCTTTATTAAATCGTGTCATACCTTCTTCAAAGTATTCAACACAATTTATATCGAGTATATCTATGATGTTATTCTTGCACTGTATAAGATTTTCCCAAATCATTCATTTCCTTAAATAATTCTGTAGCATATTCAAAACATAATTTAGCTTCAGCGACCACGTTTACTTGGTACGTGTTCATATAGTTATTTATTAACTCTCTTACAACTCTTTTTGTTTCTTCAGGTTTTAAAAAGACAAGATATGTATTTGGGCCAGGTGTTTTTCTCTTAATCATTTGACCGCCATATAAATCTCCCATATGTCTTACGTAGATATGAGCATACAGCTTTTCTGCATCATCTTTGATTGTGTCTAAATGATAGACATATCTTAATGTGCTGTCTGTGATGTGAGGTTTTTCTGGTTTGTTCCACAGTGAACGAAAGTCGTGGTCTATTTTTTGAGCTCTGTCAAGGCCAGGTGTTTGTCTAAAGAGGCCATTGGCAAAAGCATATTTTTCAAGTGTAGCATAACACTGTAATAGATTAAACAAGTATATAGCATATAGGTCTGGATTGATTTGGCCAGACATAAGAGTTTGTACAAAAGGTTCTAATTCAGCTTTTCTATGTTCTTCTAAAGTGTATTCTTTAATATCACTCATTTTTTTAACTCCTCATAATTATCGGGATTTCTTATAAACAATCTCATACCGTGTATATCTTCTTTAATATCTAAGGTTTTAAATTTTATTTCCTGATATATTTCGTCTGCAATACACCATCTAGGCATTTTAGGTCCTTTAATATCCATTAACCAATAAAAAACATTTCTTTTGTTAGAAAAGAAAAAAAAATATTCGTATTTGAATTGTGAATTAAAAAGGTAACAATATCTTTTTCCTCCACTTTTTTTAAATTCGTTTGTAACTTCCCATTGTGCATCAGAAGTTAATCTAATTATATGTGGAATTCCTGGTTGTTCTTGGTACCTATATGTCATATTAAATAATTAAATGATTACTACATTCAGGATCGCCCATCTCTCCTTTAACAAACGTATTAAATGAAATTGTAATTCTATCTTTATCACTTTTATTAGTATCGACATCGTGGACCATAGATGATGGAAATATAACCAATCTGCCAACTTCGTTTAAAATGCCTACTTTTGAAGCTGTATAAGGATTACTTCCTTTTTCGCCATTGTAAAAAGCAAAATTTCCAAAAGAAGTTCTATCATCATATCTATAAAAATAAGTAGGGCAAGTATCTCCTTCTACATAAAATATACAACTAAAAATACTATTAGGGTGCATATGAGTATGATGAGCCGATAAAGGAGGATTTCTATTCATCCAAGATTGTGTTATATAAAAATTTGTTTTATCACTGGCTCCTAATTGTTTGGCAAATGCAGTAACATTCAGTAAACACCATTTTTTAAAATCATCCATAATTTTATCTTCTAAAATGTCTTTTTTAATAGTTATAAAATTATTTAACTTATTTTTTAATAGTTTTAAATCATTTAAATAAGTTAATTGTTCTTTTGTTAAAACATATTTGTTATCAGATTTATATATAGGAGTTGCAAAAATAGCTTGTATCATAATTACCTTTTAAAAAAATTTCTATACAGTTTTTGTACTAAATGTCTTGTTGTTGAAAAAGAAAAAGTTTTACAATATTTTTGAATATTAGTCCATTGTAAATCTTTTTTATTTGCAGTTCTAATCTCTAAGTTAAAAGTATCTTTGGATAAAGGAATAATGTGCATTAAAGGTGTTCCTGCTTTAATCAATCTTTCACCATCTTCTACATTCCAATTCATCTGAATATTTATCTCACTGGATTGACTAGGGTCTAACACGCCGCTTGTTGACTCATAATCAAAATGGTCAGGATAACTTATAGGCAAACATAAAAATTTTAAATTTTCAGGAACAATAACATTCCAAGGTGTATTGACTTTTACTATATTATTAATTGTTCCTTTTCTTTTTGGTATAAAATTGGTCATTTCTTCATTATGTGTATCTATAAACCTTATATCACTTAAATTACTAAAACTCTTATCTGCCACCGTCCAAGAAAATCCTGGTTTATTTTTTTCAGTTTTAATATAAACATCATACCACATTGGCACAATATAACCTGTTTTAAATAAATCAAATATTCCAGGACAATAAGCTAAGTGTGTAAAACGACCTGTATTGTTATTAATAACTTTGTTTTTTTTATTAATTAAATCTTGTATAGCTGCTTTTGTCCATTCAGGTTTAAAGTTTTTGGCTTCAATAATAGGAAATGCTTCTGCAACGCCAGGTATTTTACTAAAAAATTCTATTGTTTTCATATTTTATTTAAAACAAAAATGCCTAATCCATTCCAATAATCATTTTTATCTTCGCCTTTAGTAAATATTTCTTCTTTAAATAATGTTTTTAATTTTAAATCTTCTATTGATTTAAAAGTAGCTTCTCTTACCTGTAACCAGTTCCAGTCATCAACAACATATACAAAAGTATTATCTATTTTTTCGTAAAATTTATTTAAAAAATTATAATGGCTTTCATATGTATGTTCTATATCCATAAAAATAACATTACTTTTTAATGAAATTTTATTTAAATCGGCTTCAAAAACATTACTATCTATTATATTTACTTGTTTATTTAAAACTAAATCTTTAATATTTCTTAAAAATATTTCTTTATTATTTCCTTTTTCACTATTAATATTTACATTATTATCCATTGGTATTATACTACTTTCTGAGAAATTGTCAATAGCGGTGGCCACTAAATCGTTTCTTTCTACAGCAGCTGCAAATATAGAACCTTGAAAAACACCAGCTTCTAAGTATTTACAATCAGGTAATTCGCACAAATTGTTAATAAAGTGTTTTACTTTTTCAGAAGTGAGACCTGGTAAGTTTTTAGTTTTTTCACTTATCTTTGATTCATTATTTTTAGACTTTGTTAGTGCTGTCTTAACAGTATCTATTAGATTTACACTATTATTCTTTTCAACTATTTTATCGCAAACGTTACAATCCCAACAATCAAATTTACAATTTCTTATAGTTGTTTTCCACACATCAATTCTTTTTTGTGCAAACTTATTATCTTTTATAAAGATTTCAAAATCTGTGTATAGTATTTGTTCATTATTGGCAAACTTTTCAATGATTTTTAAAGTTTCAAATAGTCGTGAAACACTTTCACGGCCGTGCATTTTTATAACATCAATGTAAGTTAATAATCTATCCCATTCATCTTTGAAAGGCGGAAAGTTTGCTATACGCCAATGATATGCTGGGTCTTGTTCTTCCCATTTAGGGCAAGAGAAATAACTTATATCTGTTTGAAAATAAGTTGGTTGATTACCTTTACTTCTTGTATTGTTATATAAAAAATGTTCATCTTGTACAGGACAATTTCCCCAACATCCTTCATTTGCAAGTAAACTATATTTTACATTTACACCTAATTTTTCTTTACAATACTTTTTAACGTCTTGCATCCTTTTCAAGGTATCTTCATCTCTCATCAAATCTCTATCAAAGTTAATATAATGAAAACCAGCTTCTACTTGTTTTATAACTTCATTAGCTCTTTGTGTGTTTCTTAATATTGTATTTTTGATTAGAACGTCAGGATATTCTTTTTGAAAACGGCCTGTAAGCATCCATAATGTATGAGGTATTGTAACTATACGTACACCTTTATCATACAACCTTTTAAAGTTTTCTATAAAGATGGTTAGATTTTCACTCGTAGGAGGCACTTCAATATTATTAAAAGTAGCAGATAAAGGAATGCCTGTTACCTTTGGTATAATAAATGCGTTCTCGTTTAGTAAATTAAATTGAGTTTCGTTAAAAACATCACCCATAGCGTCTTGTGTAAAGGGCGGTATTCGGCTGGTAAAATAAACATCATAAATTAAATGTTTATATTTTTTAAGAAAATTTAAAAAATAATCAAATTGATCTGGTGTTAATTTAGGATTTAAAGGTACACTAAACATAATATAAATTCAATTTCTAAAAAAGAAACTGACTAAAACTGTATTTTTAAAGCAGGTGGTCCCAATTCAGGTTCAGCTGCTATTTGTTGTGCAGAAGCACCTATACCTAATTTTGTGTGTCGCCATCTATGACAAGAAGCCATATCGGTTAAAGCATCTACTTCATCTTCTAAAGCTTTTTGTTGGCCTAATAAAGTAGCTACTGAACTATTGAAACTTGTAACTTTAGAATTAATTTTTTCTACAAGTTGAGCAACAGTTATACCTCTAGCAGTTGCTAATGTTGTTAACATAGGAACGCTAGCAGAATTATTAGCAGTATATTTTGCTGCTTCTTCTTTTTGTTGTTCTAACGATAGTTGTTCTAATACTGAATAATTTTTTCCTAATTCTTTTACTTTATCATTAAATCTATCTCTAATATATTTTTTAAAAACTATTTTATTAAAATTAACACCAGCTGCAAAATCATCCGCAATCATATCGTATCTAACTTTAGGAGCATCTTCAGTTACAACCACTTCAGGAAAATCTTCAACAATACTTGTACCTAATTTTAAATTAATATATCCTCTATATGCGTCAGCGAAAATACCAGACTTGGCTTGTGCGTGTGTTAAAACATCTGCATTTAATTTTTGTAAATCTAATCTTGCATCTTGGTATTCATCTAATATATAAGATACAGTATACGCACCGTAACTTGTATAGCTTTGTAACCAACCAATGCCTGAAGCATCTTTAATTTTTAATAATACGAATAGTTTAGCCATTTGTGTTATCCTTAATATCGTTATACTTACTATTTATAAGAGTATTATTCTTACTTATATCACTTTCTAATAAATTTTCAGATATAAATTCATTACTAATACCCATATTTTCCATTCTTTGTTTATTTACTGGATTTATATAACCTAATTTTAAATCATTTATAGCTTTTTCAGTTAATAATCCCATACCTGTGCCTACTCTTACAGTGTAATCACTTGTTAAAGATAAACATTCAGCTATATCTTCTGGCGCCATCATAGCTATAGCGTCCATATTTCCAGTACCTATTTTACCATAGGCTAACATTTCCATACTTGCTTGTTTAGCTAATTTAGTAATCCAGTGTTGTTTTTCTAACTTTTCCTCTAATTCTTCGTTACCAAAAACATCAATTAACTTTGTGCCATCAGGCAAAACGGCAGTAGGACTATTCAACATTTCTTTAATTATTTTTAGTATTCTATTTTTTTCTTTATTAGCACTTACAAGAGCATCTTCGTGCCTTTTTAAATCTTTTTTAATGTTTAATAAGTCTATTTCTATGTATTTTTTTTCAATTTCGTTTTTAGAATTTCTAAGCTTTTCTTCTTCAACTAATTGTTCTAAATTTTTTCTTTCAATTTCCCATTGTATATGTAAATAAGAATCTTGTCTAACTCTTAATTCTAAAAACATTTGTTTTAATCGGTGGTAAGGTGTAACTTGTGAATGGCCGACAAAGTGTTTTAGTTTAAATTCAGCTACAGAGCTATCAACATTACCATTTGCAAATTCAATTAATTCTTTATCGTCATTAAAGTTTACTCTTTCACTATTTTTCATTTTATTCTCCATAATTTATTATTATTTATACTAAACTTTTTTATGTTCTCCAACCACAATGTCCTGAAGATTGACCAGCATTCGCTGTAGGTTGTAATCCACCAACGTCCGTTCTACTGTTTGTATGATAGTATTGTAACCAAGTACCGTTATTTTGAGCACCGTCATAATTACCTATCATATAGCCCCAATCTTGTCCCATTGTAAAGTTTTCTTCACCACAGTCTGCACGATATTTTGAAAAAGTGTCAACACTTGAATCTGTTACTAAATTCCAAGTTCTTAAATTATATCCACCATTGTAAGAACCTTCGTTACCACAATAACCTAATCTTATTTTTGTTGGCATACCTTTTTGTTGCCCGTGAGCCGACCAACGAGATGAACCAGAAACTGCATAAGTTTGAAAATTAACTTTCTGTCCGGCAGTATCACCCCAATGGTAACCATAATCTCTATCTGAAAATGCTGAGTTTGTAGAACCGCCACCTCGAACGTCATCTCCTTGGTTTACTTGTCTAGCTTCTGTAGTTAAGTTAAATATTTCTAAACCTGTTCTATCTCCACCTGCGTGAAATGATAGATAGGTTTCTTTAAAAGATGTTCCTGAATCGTTTCTATCGCTGTAAGAATTGTATTGGTCTAAATGACTTTTTCCTGTTTCAGTGTACATATGAAATGCTGATGTTCTTACGCTAGGTGTAAAATGACTATTATCTGTTGGTGTAGACCACATAAAGAAAGTAGTATCACTACAAGCACCTGAAATATATGAACCAGGATGATCCATTTGAATACCTAAATTTGTAGTTTGATGAGTAGCGGCGTTTGTTCTGTGTACTTGTCTCCAAGGTGAACCATCTTTGTAACCGCCACCAGTATAAGCAACGTTTATAATCTGTCTAAATTTCCATTGAGCAGCACGTGAAGTTGAATCTCTAAAACCTTGTGCGTTTGCACCACCATATCCATCTTGGAAAGGATTACTTCTTAATTGAGTAGAAAGATCATTACCTGAAAAAAATGGAGTATAGTAAGGATATTTACCTTGATTAAATCTACTATTACCATACATTCTTAAATAATTTGCGCCTGTACTAAATCCTTCAGACGTTGCAGCACCACCGTGTACTTCTGTATTTGGATTTACTGTGTTTGCAAAAACGTTGTGAGCTTGAGTTCCTGTGCCAGTTGTTCCTGCAGCTAAATCTCTATAAGTTGAATTAAAAACTCCAGCAGTAACTTGGTTTATGTGGCGAATACCAAAATTACGAGCATACGTATTGTCGTAAGTTTCAGCTCTTTTTGAAGCAGTTCCTCCGGCATCGTGTGTCGATTCTTGTGTACCGATCTCCGAATTATTGAGTCTCCTGCCTTGCTTTCTACCGATTATTGGTCCGCCTGACATTTTAAACCTTTTTATTAAGCTATTGTTTCGTAAGAAATAACGTAGTCTAATCTACTTGTTGTAGCTGCGCCACCTCTTATTGAATCGCCTTCTTCAAGGTATAAAGATGAGTTTTTATCTGTAACAATAACTACCGTATTTGCTGGGCAAGTTACGTTATAAGCTAAAAATCTATCAGTTGTACCATCGTAAAAAGAAATTCTAAAAGTAGTATCAGTACCAGCAACGTTTGTAACCACAATACTATTAATTTTGTAAATAGTACTTGAACCAGCACTGTTTGTAACTAATGCTGTTGTATATGTTGCACTAAGATTACCACTATCAGTTTTACCTCTTATCGTTGCGACACTTACTATATTTGGATTTGCCATTTTTTATTTACCTTTATTATATTTATTAACCAAAAACTATTGACATAGCAATAGCTTTTCCTGTTGAAAACGAATTTGTATCAACATATGTTTTTACTGCCTGTTCTGTGGGAACTGCAATATCTGAATTTCCTAATAAAGTTCCATCAGTAGAAAACTCATTAATTGTAGCACCAATTTGTGCACCTATTGAACCTAACTGTAATTGTGTTAAACCTGAAAGATCGAAAGCATCAGCATTTAATGTTGCAACACCAGTTGCCTGTTCAATTCTGAATAAATCACCAACTCTAAAATCTCCTCTTTGGTCAGTAGATGTGAAATATACTCTACCTCCGTTTGTAGCTACAATTTCTGAAGCTTGATCGGCCGGTTGAGTAGGTACGCCTGGATAATTAGTTGTTATAATATCACCTGTTCCTATATCTAAGAAATCGTGTCCTGTTAATCGAACATTTGAATAACTATTTGTAATTGTAACAGTTGCATTGTCAGCTACAGAAGTTGTTTTTCCTGGATTTATTCTTACAGTAACTTGTTGATTTGCCGTTACTTCGTCTGTTACAGCAGTTACAGCATATACAGTAGAATCTCCTGCAAATTGAATGTTACTTCCTACTTTTACAACACTTGTTGTAGATAACGTTCCATCAGAACTATCTAATAAGAATAAAGAACCTTTTTGACCTATTTGAGCAACACTAGCAGTTCCTTCTATACTTCCTACTGTAAATGTGTAAGTAGTTGAATTTGCTTTTGTTCCTGTTACAGTTTCAGCTTGGTCAAAAGTTCCAGTAACGTTTTCAATATAGAGAATTTTAGGACTTCCTTGAAAATTTCTTACAGTAGCAGTAGCTCCTGAAGTGCCACCTAATAAAGTATCTCCATTTTCAGGTGTAAGTCCACCACTAATATTTCCTGAGAAATATAATTGTAATCCTCTTGCTTGCACCGTAACTGGTGTTTCAGAAGCTAGAGTTCCGTCAGCGACAGCACCCTCCTCTCCGTATGCCATTGAACAGTTTAGACCTCTTACGAAACCTCCTGATTCTGCAAAGAAACCTTTATCGCAATAATACGTGAAAACAGAAACCAATTCGCAACGGCCGCCTCTTAATACGTGTACACCGATACCATCACTATTAATTTGTGTAAAGTCGTTTGCTAACATTGATTTATTACCACTCACTTGTGATAATCCATCAATGTACATACCTGTAGTTTGAGTATTAATTGAAGTACAGTTTTGTATATATGGTGAAGCGGTTGCAATAGAACCAGATGGATCTAATGCAAATACTCTACCACTTATCAATCCTGTAAAAGTAAATTGTCTTACATTTACTGAGTCATTTAATAAAAACATTTCTGCTTCAAGATTTAACTTTCTTGTAGCAACAGTCATAGTCAACGCAGGTGCACCACCTGAACCTAATTGAGAATCTGCAATTGTAATAGTATCTCCTACTTGATAATCAACACCACCGTGTGTACAAGTTACTGAAATTGCACTTGAACCGTCAACAACAACTGTAAATTTAGCTCCTGTTCCTGAACCACTTGAAGTGCTGATACAATTTAAGTAAGTTCCTGGTGTTCTTGATGCGTTGTTTGCTCCCACATTATTTACTGTGGCAATTTGTGTTGAACTTCCTGTAGCTGGCCTTACTATAGTTGTTCTTAAAGAATCACCTTCTAAAGCTGTTCCTGCTGTTAATTGTATCGGAAGACTTTCAAAATAAGTACCATTTCTTACTCGTATTAAATCTCCTGCAGTTACGGCAGTAACATTAAAAGTTAAATTTGTTCCACCACCTAAAACACCTGATGATATTGTGATAGTATTACCTGCAGCAAAACCAGAACCTTGATTCATAATTGTAACACTAGCTGTGCTTGAACCATCTTTTACAACTTCAAAAGTAGCGCCTGTGCCTGAACCGCCAGTACCAGAAACGCCTCTATAAACTCCTGGAGTACCGCCAGTACCGCCAGATAATGTATTTATAGAACTAATACCATTTTTGTTTGTTTGTTGAGATGCTTTTTTAATGGTTCTGTATGGTAAAAATTCTGAACCATCTCCTGTCGTATCATTTCCTGATTGTGCTACGTGAATTATATTTGTTGAATTTGAAATTTCATTCCATAAAACATCTGTACCGTTTGATATTAATACACTACCTGATCTACCAATGGGAAGTCTAACAACACCGACATCGCTTCTTGTAATAAGGTCTCCTCGAGTTGTTAAAACACCTGCTGGATCTCCTTGATTGTACAATGCCCAATCAGCTGCACTTGAAGATGGTGTAGCATTTACGTTATCTCTAATTGCTCTGTAAGAACTATTTTGATAAACTACAACTTCACCTATTTTATAATTCGTAGCTGACGACCAAACTCCTTGTAAAGAAATTCCTTCTACTAATAAATCAGCGTATGATGCGTTTGTTGGTAATTGTCCTGCAGTTGTGTTAACATCAAATACGTAAGTATTTCCTCCGTATTTTACTACATCTCCTGTTTTATATGCCGTGCCTGCTGAATAAGCACCCTGCATTTTAAAACCTGTTGTTAAAATATCCCAATATGCGTTATCAGTAGGTGTTTGACCAGCAGCTGGAGTAGCATTTACATAAACATATGTATAACCACCGTAATTTACTACATCACCATCTTGGTAAGTTGTTGCTGGATTATAAGTATCTTCAAATTGTAAACCTTCTGAATAAATTACCCAATTTGAACCAATCGCAAAATCTGAAGCAGATGTGTGTTGTAAAATACATCTATATTGATATGCACCGTATTTAACTAAATCATTTAATTTGTAAAAAGTTGCCGCAGTCCAATCACCAGCAAAAGCTAAGCCTTCACTATGTAATGACCAGTAAGCAGAAGATAAATCTGTATAGAAATTTGCAGCAGATGCTTGTGAAGTATGATTTACTAAACACGTGTAAGTGTTTGCACCGTATTTTATAATATCATCTTTAATATATGAAGTTGAAGTGGCCCAGTTACCTCTCCAATTAAATTTTAGTCTACCTAATACGAAATCTGCCATTTGTTATGCTCTCCAGTTTCTCGTTACACCGTTAGTTGTTTCACTAAAGGTAAAATTTTTAAAATATCTTGCTACTAAAAATCCAGTTTCATTCATAAAATAAGTTAAAGGATTTGTTTGAAATTGTATTTGATCGTAATTTCTTTTTCCTCTATCATTTAAATGTGAGGCAACTCCCTCAGTTACGCCCTTTTGACTTAAATTTATAGAAGCATTACTATTATCTTTATTGTTTTCCAAATCTGCTAAACCTCCATAGGATAAACCTTCACCTGTTGTAACTTCAACTATGTCGTCAGAATTTACAGACGTTTTATTATAATATAATAAACCTGTACTATCTTTTCTTAAACCGTGAAAAGTAAGTTTCTTTAAGCGATCTAATTCTTCAAAAGAGTTTGTTATATTACTTGACGCCAAATATGACATTTTTTATAAATCCTTAGTTTTATCTCTATATTTATACAACATAATCTTTTTAATTATATTGTATTAATTTTTTTATTAAGTTACCTCTAATATACTTGCAAACGCTTCAACATCAGGTGCTGTAGAATCTAAATTTGCAGCTGCTACTACCCTAATTTTATCGTTTGCTTCTAAATTAATAGGTTTATCAAATATTAAAGTATTTTCTGGCTGAATTTCAATTGATTTTCCTAAAAAAATAAATGTTGTTCCACCGTCTATTGTAACTTTAATATCTACTTCTGCTGTATTATTTGCGTTCTTATTTGATACATAAAGAGCGTGTATAACTGCCGTTCCTGCACCAGGAGCAGTGTATAAATCAGCAGATGAATTGTCTGTTGTGCCTACTACTAAACCTGCATTTTTAAATGTACTAGCCATATTATGAACCGAATACTATAGCGTAAGCTAAAGAATCTCCTTCTGTTGCTAACACACCACTTGAATTAGGTAATGTTATTGTTCTATCAGCTGTAGGATTAGTTACCGTAACCGTAGTTTCAAAAGCATCATTAGTCGAACCCTCAAACACCAAAACTCCATTTTGAGTCAAATTTAAATTAGAAAAAGTTCCTGTTGTTCCTGATACATCACCACTTGAACTTAATGAACCTACTGTTACAGTATCACTACCTAAATTTAATTTTGCAGCTCTAATTGTAGTATCGGCAATATCGCCGTTTACAATTGTACCATCAGCAATCATTGTACTTGTAACTGTACCTGTATCGCCGGTAGTTATAACTGTTCCTGTTATATTAGGTAATGTTATTGTTCTATCAGAAGTAGGTTCTGCAACTGTTAAAGTTGTTTCGAAAGCGTTTTCAATTAAACCTTCAAATATTAAATTTGCACCGTTAAGTGTAATATTATTTGTTGTAACAGCTCCAGAATTAGTAACAGCTTGAAGTGTTGTAGCACCAGCACCTCCAATTTCTTTAACAACGTTACTAGAATCTTTAGTGTAAAATTTACCATCAGGTATATTGATGGCTATTTCTCCAACCTCTAGTTGACCTGCTGTAGGAATAGATGCCGGAACGACCGAGCGTTTTGGTTTAATTACAGTTGTCATAATTTAATTATTTTTTAAAAATATTTTTTAATTTATCTGCAAATCTGTAGTTAAGTTTTTCGTCTTTTTTACCAATACTGTATCCGATTATAAATGAACCGGCCATTACTGAAAGTATTGCTAAAATATGCCAAGCTAAAAATGCCATTAGTATGTTCCTCCGTCTATTGTTGTTACAGCTACTGAACCACTTGTAACTGTAAAGTTTGCTGTAGGGAAATTAGCCACACCTATATTTGTATCTGTTGCTAATTCTCCTGATATTGTAATTCTGTTTTGTGATATAGATGTATTTACTCCTTCGCCTGCTAAAAATTCTAAAGTATCTTCTAAGAAAACTTGACCTAATGTTGAAGATTCGTCTGATAATCTTATAAAAGGATTTGCAAGTTTATTTCTTGTAATAGAACCTGCTAACATAGCATTTGTAACACCTAATGCTTTTACTCTTAAATTATCAGCATTTACTTCAATAGAAGAATTATCTACGTTTACGTCTAATTGATTGCCTGTTTTTGATAATGCTTCTCCTGCTACAATTTGTCCTGCACCTGAAAATTGTTCAAATACAATTGGACTTGTACCTATAGAAGTTGTTACTTCTGTTTGTACATAACCATTACTACCATTTAAAGTTCCTTCTGATACAAATAAAAAGTCTCCTGAAGCTATTTCAGTAGTTGTATCAAAATCTGAAGCTCTTGTAAAAACTGTAGATGACGTTCTAATATAGATACCATTATGTGCTGTGTTTGCTTGATTTTTTATTAATACTCTATCTCCATTTACAAGTGTGTAACCATCAAGTGTAGATAGAGCTGAAGAAAGAGTTAATGTAGCACCTACGCCTGAAGTACCATTATTATAAGTTACTGAACCACCAGATAAAGTTGCTAATGTATCTGTTGTTGCAGCTTTAACTGAAGCGTGAACGTGTAGGCCTTCTGCAATTGCATCAACATAAGATTTGTTAACTAAAGATTGTGCTGTAAATCCTGCACGACCTTCATAACCTGCTGGAACTACAACTGTACCTGTTCCGTGTGGTGTTAAATTTATATCTTTATTTGAAGCAGTTGTTGTAATCGATTGGCCATTAATTGTAATGTCATCTACAACTAGAGAAGTAATTCCTGCAATATCAGTTGTTGTTGAACCTAAAGTAAGTGTAGAACTTCCTAATGTTGTACTAGCATTTGCTAATTTTGCATTTGTAACATTTGCGTCTGTTAGTTGTGTTGTACCAATCGAACCAGCGCCGATAGAAAAAGATACTTGATTATTTGTAACAGCAGTTACAACTTGTGTGTTACCTTGAAAATCTAAAGTTTCGTTTGTATTAAATGTATCTGTGCCTGTATCGCCAGTAATTGTAAAATTTGAAAATACGGTTTCAAAAGCTAAATTACCTGAACCGTCTGTCTTTAAAAACTGGCCTGCTGTACCTGTTGCTGTAGGTAAAGTTAATGTATATGAAGCAGCTAAACTATCTGGTGATTTAATCGATACGAATGAAGTACCGTTATTTGTTCCTTCATTAAATTTTATTCCGCCACCAGTTGTTGTGCTATTTCCTATAATTATTTCATCAATTGCTTTGTTAGCATCTGAAATAAGTCCTGATGAAGCAGTTAAAACACCTGGTTGATGGTCTAATAAATTTGTAAAATACTTACCGCCAATGACTTCTTGCGTTGTCGCATCGCCGTTACCGTCAATAGGGCCAACACCGATAAAGAGTTTATCTCCTAATGTGTTATAGGCACCTGCAGCGTATGAATACGAAAGCTCTCCGATTTTGGCTGTAGCGGGTTTACCTAAACCACTTGACGTTTTAATTTTAATTATAGTTGCCATCTATTAGTATTCTCCACCGTTCAGTGTTAAATTTCCTGTCGTTGTAATGATGTTTGTTCTTGTAACAAACTTTTGATCACTTGCTCTATATTGTAAAAGAGAACCATCAGCAAGGCCTTCAGTTGTTGTATCTACATCGCCTAATAATTTTAATTGTAATGAACTGTTTTGTAATGTGGCACCAGATGGTATCGTTACTGATACTTTTTGTGGTCCAGCAGATGTAGGTGAACTGATTCTAGCAGTTATGTTAGCCATTCAAATCTCTCTTTTTTCTTTATATTTATATTAAATCTAATCTATAATATAGAATAATTAAGAGGTACTTACTTCAGGTCTCACAGTTATTATGCCTTCTAATACTCTTGTTACCGTGTTAGTACTAGAGATTATTTCAACGTCATAGACATATCTTTCAGGATCTAATGCGGCCGTTTGGTCGGCCGTTAAGGAAATCGTTAAAACTCCAGTGGTTCTATCTGTAGCAAAAGCAGTGGTCATCGCTGTTCTTGTTCTTGTAGATGAATAACCTTTCGCCAATTTTGCAACGGCCGTATAACCAGTTAGATCAAATACGTTACCATTAATATCCTTAACTGTTATATCTGATGTAAATGTTGCGCCTTGGTCTATTGATAGGTTTGCTACAGCTGCCATTTATTTTTTTTCTTTAGTTTCCTTAACGTCTATACCTAATTCTTCTACTATCCTGTTATTATAGTATTCAGTTAATACGTCTATTTTCTCAATTTCAATAAGTAATCTTGTCTTATTGTTTTGTATTTCTTGTCTTGCTATGATGTAATTCTTCAATTTATCACTGAACTTCGTTTCATCATATTCGTTACCATTTATTGTAATCGCCATATTCACTCCTTTTTTATGTTATATTTATATAAAAAATTCAACATTATAATAATTTCTTATATCTGGTATTATACCTTTATTTTCATTAAAAGGTGTAATTTTTTTTAATATTTCATCATATGTATATGTATCTTCATCATATGTTTTAAAATATGGATCATTTCCATAAAGTAAATCTTTATCATTTAATAATTCTATAAAATCTTCTTTAAAATCTTTTGATAACCAGTGTGCATAACATATAGCTACTACATAACTTTTAGAAGGATATATAAATCCCATATTTTTATTATAAAAATATCGAATGGCATTTTCTATTATATCTTTAGAAAATTCTATTTTAATCTTTTTTAAATCATCAGTATGGTCGTTATTCAACTTATGATATAACGCTTGCCTGATTTTCCATTCTTTTATCATAGTAATCTAATAGTCCTTTATATCCATTACAACTGTTATTTAAATCTTTTACGTAACGATAATGTTCCGTTAAACAATGTCCATAGTATTTACAACTCTTACAAATGTCAGATATATTTTTTAATGGTTCATTATCTGCCCATTTTAAATAATCTTTAAAAGATTTTAACTCTAAAAAATATTCTTTATCATTTTCATCAAACTCTAATACGCCAAAGTTTCCATTAGGTGTTATGTAAACGTGATTATTTGAAAATGCGTTATATTTTTTATTTAAACTATTAATTATTTTACCCTCATTTATAAAATCAAATTTTTTCTTTACATCACTTTCAATCCACTTTTGTACAAACAACTCAAAATCTTTATGTGTTACAGGTTGATTGTTTGCCTGATTTATAGAATATGGTTTTATTTCCACACTCTCAATACTTGAACACAAATTTAATTTATGTATCATTTCATCTACATTCATACTTAATACCTTTTCACTTGCTAATATTAAAACTGCTATGGGCACAGTACTTTGAAACATATTGTTATACACCAAGTCAGATTTTTCTCTGGCTTCAAAATCATAACTTACACTTAAATAATAATCATCTCTAAAAAATCCTTCGTGTAACATAGAATAGTTTGTTATGATATTTATTTTATGTTTATAATATTTTCGAATAGTATCTTTAAGACCGTAAAAGTAATCTTTTTTTAAAGCGCCTATTTCTCCACCATATAAATCAACCCATTCTATAATTCTTACTTTACTGATTTCTTTTAATTTTTTATCTAATATAGGTAAAGGTATTTGTTTTTGATCTCCTAATTGTTTAGAAGTTAAATAACAAAAATTACATCTAAAATTGCAAAAGTAACTAGGATTTATAGAAACAGTTATTTTATTCATTTAGTTGTAAATCTTTCCAGCCAGATAAACTAACGCTGACACAAATTCTGTTTTTAAAATTTAATTTTGCGCTTTCAACTTTATGTAAATGTCTTTCATCTTGTTTAGATAAAAAACATCTATGAGATTTTATATTATACATTTTTTCTATATTATTATATTTAAATCCAATTCGTCCACCTGTTTTTTCGTTTAAAACTTTATCCGTAAAATATATGAGTAGTAAAGTATCTATTTTATTAGACATATCATTGTGCCAATTAAATATAACTTTATTATCTTGTTTCATTAAATTATCGTTCCACACATCAAAATCAATCAATTTTAAGTTTAAATTACTTATTATTTCTAATAAATATAATTTCAAAATATTTTTATTTGTATTTTTTAAATTGTTCAAGTTATAATTTTTAAAATATAAACTATAAACTCCGTTTAATAATTTTTTTGATTTTATAATCATATTTTATTATTCTTCATTATAAAATATTAAATCAACAGGCATAGCTAACCTTAATTTTCCATAATATGTATCAACACTATGATAAGCAAAACTAGGAAATATTAAAATATCGCCTGTTTTTGGAATAAAAATTTTTTTTTCAAACCAAGGATTAAATTCAGGAGTATAACCTCTATTAGCGTTAAAACGAGGGTCATTTATTACTAAAGATCCTCCTAAATGTTTATCTTCAGATAGTAAATAAAATACAGCACTTAGATGTGAACCTGAATGATTATGTTTAGGCATAGAATAAGAAACTCCATATCCTGTCAACCACGCTCTTAATTTATATTTTTTGTCTTTTAAATTTACACCTATCGTTTTTTGTAAATATTTTTGAAAAGATGGTATAACTGTATTATTTTTAAAATTGTCAAAATAATTATCATCAAATAAATTTTCATCTTTAATATCTGCTGACACCTTATTATCTTGACCATATTTTAATAATGTATAATTTGTTACATCATTTAATAATAATTTATCGCTTATAATGTCTTTAAATATAATAGTAGGCCATAAATTATTAAAACCTTCGATCATTTTGTTAACCTTTCATCTACAAAGTAATTAAAACTTGCAACACGTCTGGGTAAATTAACTTTTAATGGAGATACAATATGTTGATATTTTTTACTTTGATTCATTATTAATATATCATATTGTGTTGGATAGTGTTTTACGAGTTTATTTTTTGTCAAGGCTTCTCTAAAACTTATATCTCCGCCAATATTATTATTCATAGTGTCAAAATACAGTAATATACAAAGGTTAGGTCCTTCAATTAAATCGTTATGCCAAAACATTGTATCTCTATCTATGCCGTTTACTAAATCTATTTTTTTAGATAATTTATAATTTTTGTCAATTAGTTTTACATATTTTTCACCTAAATATTTTTGTGTGTCCAATAATTGATTTTTAATTAATTTTTCTTTTTTACAAATTTGTAAACCTAAATTTTTATCTTCTATCCATTTAATGTTATCTAAATTTATAAATTTAAAAACGTCTTTGTCATTTTCTATAACATAACCTTGTGTTAAAAAATTATCCAACATTTACACTTTCATCAATATAAGGCGTTAACTCAATATTATTTAGACCATTTGCCATCAATACTTTTGGTGCAATACTTTTCATAATTTTACAATGTTCTTCTACAACATTATGTTTTTTAAAATCTTTAATCGTTTTTCTGCAACCGTTACATATACTAAACATAGGACATTCGAAACAAGCTCTTTTCATACTATATAAATTCATATCTGATTGTAATGGTTTAAAAAATTCACCATTCATTTCTCTATCAAAATCAATTGACTTATCTTTATCGTCACCAAAAGCACCACAAGAATAATAATCTCCACTAGGATTTAATGCACGTATGCCTTCATCACACTTTCTATTTTGAGGACAAAGAGTGTGTTCACCTCTTACTCTTTTCATCATTTGTTTGGTATTAAATTCCCAATGATATAAATTTTGTTCCCATATCTCTACATACTTTTGATATATCTTACTTAACAAATAAGGTTTATCTTGTGCGCCACTTGACATAGCATAGTTTAATTTACACTCTACACCTATCTTACCTGTCTTTAATAAGTTGTGTGTTGTACCATAAGGTATTCTACCGTCAGACATTTTATAAGCTAACTCTACATTTTTTAGTGCTAGATGTTCATTTTCAGGAACAATGACTGCAATAAAATCAGGCCGATAACCACAATATTCTAACATAGTATCTGAACATTTCCAAAAATCTTCTTCTGTAAATTCTGAGTAATCGCCTTTTAAACGGCCACCGCCATATTGAAAAGATGTATTAACTCCTATTCTATCGTTATTAAATAGACTTGCCCATTTCTTAGGTTTCTTATAAAACGGCCATAGGTTGGTAGTAAGTGATATTGATGTATCATAATTGTGTTCATCTAACCAATTAATAATCTGCCAATAATAATCTGGTTCTACCATTAATGGATCGCCACCATTAACTATAATTGTTTTTGTATGAGGAAATCTTTTTAAAAAACGAAAAATATAATTGTGATTTAACAAATCACTTTTGTGCATAGCGATTTTAGTACTAGAACAAAAAGTACATTTAAAATTACAAGCTTCTGTAGGTTTGATGATAAGATCCATTACTATCTCCAAATCACTTTATCTTCGAGTGATTTAATAGGACTTATACAATTAGTTGTTTTAATTATTTTCATTAAAGAGTGTATACCTCTTTCAGCACACATATGCACGAATTGACAATCTTGACAATCTTTATTTTTATGAGCCCAATCAACTTGATTTAAAAAACCTTCTAAATATGTTTCATATAGTCCTGCAAAGGTCCAATTTTTTTTAACTTCAAATTCTTCATCAAAACTGGCCACACCTTCAAGGAAAAATGGTGTCATATAAAGTTTGCCTGATTTATAAAAAATGTCCCAATCTGTTCCTTCGTGTGGCATTAAATCATATACATCAACCTTATCTCCATATTTTAACTTAGCGCTCGTAAAATATTTTTTAAGACTCATTACGGAGTCATAAAATCCTTTTGCATTTTCTGGTTTTTGTAGGTTTAAACGTGAATGTGCTAGATTAAACCCTACATCAAAACCTTTTAATAAATCCGATTCGTGTGTTTTTAATATAAGTTCTTCAGTTAAATTTTTATTTTGTGTACGGTCATATATAGATGTAGATTCATAATTCATTATTAAATAAGTTTTAGTATGTGTTACGTCTGGCATATTATCTAAAGTTATTTTAATACGTTTTTTAATTCTGTTTACATAATCTTTATTATCTATATGATAAGCTTCAAACGGTATTATAAATTTAACAAAACCACCTTCTAATAACCAGTTGAGTTTTTTACCAAACTTTTCATAGTTTTCGTCAAAAGGATCTAAAAAGGCACAATTTATTGCCGTCTTAAAAAATTTTTTAGTTATTTGTTTAATTCTTTCATCAGTCAAAATTTTATCAACATTTGAACTCGTCATTACATCTGTAGGCCCTATTTGTAAATTCATAGGTCTAAATTCGTTTTTTTTAAGATCATCAATTAAAAGCATTATTTTATTAAACTCATTATCAGTAGGCCAATTATTACCTGATTTGTCTACACTACAACCTGTGCAATTAAACTGGCATCCGTTGGTTATTTCCAAAGAAAAATCAATTAACTTTTTTATATTATCTTCTTTCATATAATTATTGGAGATGTTTCTTCAGCGTCTTTTACGGCCCATCCTAATACTATGGATGTTCTAGGCTTTTCGCCAAAATAAGGTTTTACTCTATGTGTTAAAAAACCTGGAAATATAATTAATCTATTTTGTTTAGAAAGTATGTTTATTGCATTATTTGGGTATTCAGCAAAAGTTAAATTTTTATAAATTGTTAATTCTCCTCCTGTCCAATTTTTATCATCATAATCACTGTCTATATAATATATAGCCGTAATAAAAGAACTTTCAACCATATCGTGATGTGGTTCATATAGATGATTTGAAACTTTTGATTGATTATATTTTTGTAAATTACCTTTTTGAAAGTTTGATAATCTCATATTATCAAAATTAATATTATTTTGAAAACAGTAATTTATAACCAATTTACTCGCTATTTCGTAAAATCTTTTTTGAGGAGCTGTTAAATTAAAAATGTCTTGTCCTTTTATGGTAGAAGGAATGGTACTTTCCGTTTTCAGGTCATTGATTAAATTTTTATCTTCAATAAGATTATCAATAATTTCAATAGTATCTATAAATTTAATTTGCATAACGTATATAATATTTATCTTGTTTTTTAAAACCAAATTGCTGCATTATCTCTCTATGGTAAGGTTCTTTTTGTATTCTCATTTGATTCATTACTAAATGTAATTGTTCCATATAAGAACCTGTAGGTATTATAATTTTGTAATGAGAAAAAGTTTTAATTATATCAGAATACATCTGTCTTATAAGTTTTCTAATACTTGTTCTAGGTCGTTTTCTCAAAACACCTGAAGTTTTTACACCTCCTATTATAATTTCTTTTTCGTAAATGTGTAACATAACAATACCTTTTTCTAATTTCCAATTTTCTTCACAGGTAACCCACTGTTCTTCATTTTTATTTTTTATAGTATCTTCGTAAATATCAGGATCAGTTTCTTTTGTTCCCCACCAAATAAGAAAATGGGCTTGTCTATCACATATTCTAGGACAATATGGATAACTTATAGGTAAAGTGTCCATTACAACATCAACGTTTGATATATCTATTTTAACTGGCGATGTAGTTTCTTTGTAGTCGTACATCTTCGATATATCTGTGCGTAAGTTTATAGACACACTCATCTAACTCCTCTCTATATCTGTAATCGTGATTCATAAAACAACCTAATGTACATCTATCTAAAAACTCACAAGAAACACAATTATATTTTTCTAAAAACTTATTTTCAATAATACTATTGTCCATACGTTTAATAGGCGATTTGTACATACTTAAAGACTTTTTATCTTGTACTAAATTACCACACATACATAAAGTACCATCAGCTAAAACCAACTTACTCACTCTACAAGAAGAATAGTTTTTTTTATTAAAAATCCAATCTTTTACAGGATGCACGTGAGGGTAATTATCTACACAATGTTTAAAAAATTTTAATAGTAATTCATCACTAGGCATATTAAACTTGGCGTGTTCATCTGGCATATAGTAATCAAAGTAAATGTATTTACCACTGTTATAAAGATAATCAAAATATTCATCACCGTTATTTAAATAATGTTCTATGTTAGGCTTAGTTAATAAACAAGAGAAACAAGTAACTCTATCACCAAAATAATCTACATTACTTTTAAATATTTCAAACTGTATTTTATTGAAACGGCCTCTTGGGTCGTATGATGTTGTAAGTCTTGCAGGAATATCGTTATCTTTAGAGTATTTTAATAATTCTTCTATTTGGTCAATACCTTTTTTATCAGTAACTAAGTTAGATACCCAATTCAATGAAAATAACTTATTATACTTTTTTGCTATTTGGGATATACCTAATGATAACTGCTTATAAGCTTCGTTTATTTCTTTTGTGTAAATGCTTGGTGCAAATACCTCACCACCCATTATGTTTAAAGTGATTTTATTTTTAAATTCTTTACTTATAAGTTTTTCAATAGGTTCTAATTTGTTTAAAACTGTGTCTATGCCTATTTTATCTTGGTGATTTTGCCAACAGAAAGCACAACTTAAATTACAAAACTCAAATAAATGTATGGTGTATTCTTGCTCAGGATCTCTTTTAGGATCAATCAAAAATTCACGCATTTTAATATTATAATAATCTAAACTTAGTAAGCGCCTCTATATTATTATCTCTCTTTAAGTTTAATATGTGATGTAAAAAAACATAATTTACATTTTGAAAATCAAATGTTGAAACTAAACAAGTATCAAAAGGATTTTGAACTACAAAATTTAAAACCGTATTCATTTCTGTTTCAGTAATAGTATCTTTAGCAGCTAGTTCTAAATAATCAAAAGCGCTAAACAATGTTCTATTAATTTCCATTTCTTCAACATTTAAATAAATATTTTTTAATAAGTTTCTTAATCCATTTATTTTTTCTTGTGATAAATTTTCTATATTGCAAACGTCATATATGCCTGTTTTTTCATTTTGTTTCCATATTGTTTCATCTGCATAATATTGTAAAGAAGAAACACCTGAAATAGGATTATTAGAATTTAAATTTAAATCATTTTCTGTAAATCCTAATGTTGTTTGAAAATTTTTATTTAATAAGTTTAATAATATCATTTCTCTATTATCAGTGAAAGCTTCTTTTAACCATCTTCTTAAAAATAAATGTAATACACTTTTTAATGAGTTAGTGTAATTAGTAGAATTACTAAAATAATCAGCTAATAAAAACTCATATGAATAATTTAAATTCAAATTTTTAATAGAATTTCTATTTTCGTCTGTTATCGTTTCTGAATTAAAGCTTTCAGTTAAATCTCCTAGTCCTTCTTTTAAAGTATCTAATTTTAATGGTACAACAGATTGCAGTCGAGTATTTTGAGTTATTTTTTCTTTGTAAACCGTTAGATTAACAAAACGGTTAAAACTTTCTAAATTTATAGATGGTAATATTGTTTTAATCCATTTAACTAAAAACTTAATATAGTTTGTTTTGTCGCAATAAATTATAATTTTTTTATTAGAAGTTTGCCCATAAGAAGATAATTCGGTTATTAAATTTGTGAAATTTAAATCATCTAAATTTCTACCATATTTTATTAATTTTCCTTGTATAACTTTATCTAAAAAATCCGATATGTTCACTCCGTTTATATTTGAAATAACAACTCGGTCAAAATTTAATTCTATCTTATCGTCAAGTTCTAAATATGTTTTATTAAATAGATGCAACATTTTTTATAATTTCCTTATCTTTTATTTTAGCTTCTATATACTCTTTACCTTTTCCTTGCGTTATACCCCAAGTGAGTAAAAACATAGGATTTTTTGGTGTAGACCAAAATTCAAAAAGGTTTTTGCCTCTAAACATATAATCATCAAAATATCGTGTATAAAATTTTATGTTATTATTTAGTTTATTAAAAAAAAGATAAAACCTTTCTTGTTTTAGTAAACTTACAAAATTTACACCTTCTAAACTATTTGTGTCATCTGCTGGAAATGTTTTAGCATAATCTTTAAATTCGTCAGAATTGACAATGTACATATTAAATATACTTAAGCTATCTAATTTATCAGACCATTTAGAAATTATATCAGTATTTTCATTTATAAAATTCTTGTAATTCTCAGTTTTTAAAATATTTTTATATTCTAATAATATATCAATAATAATATTTTCTAATGACTCTATATTAACCAAAGTAACACTATGTAAATATTCTTTAACTAATTCTAAATCTGGTTCTTTTATATCAGCAGGTAAATCTAAATTACTTAAATAAGTTAATAATTTTTTACCTTTTAACTCGCTATTCTTATAGTCAATTAAATAAAAAACTTCTTTATCCGTGAAATGTTTTTTTAAATTTTCTATTGATATTGGTGCTATTGTTTCAATTATGTTCATTATCTTCTTCCTCTCGAACTGTGGCAAGAACTGTGGCAACTTGCGTGACACACATCTATTTGGGTTGTTACTGTTGTGGTTCTAATTGCAGTATAAGCTGCTGTTAAATTTGTAAAATATGTTTCTAAATTTGTGTCATCAACATTCTGACCTGTGGTTACATTAGCATTTGCAACGGCACCAATGGCTGCTCTATTTGCGGTATCTAAATGGGCAACTGCTGTTTGATCAAAAATAATTCCTGGTGTTGGCCTTGAACCTGTATTTCCTCCACCACCTGTTACGTTTAATATTGCTCTTTGTTGTCTAATATTTGTATATAAAGCAGTTTCAGTTTCTAAAACTGATCTTATGGTAGCAGCGGTGATTGTATTGCCCGTTGTGCCTATAGTGGTTCCTGTTGCAGTGATACTTGTTCCTGATATAGTTCCTGCGTATGTAGCGCCTGGCATTTCTGGAAAAGGTAGATTATTTGTACCCCATACTATTCCTGCATTTGCAGCTGCTAATACAAAATCTGCAAATCTATCAACTATATTTTGCGGCGTAACTGGATTAGTTAATGTTACCATATTTAATTCCCAATTTTAATTCTTTCATCAAACTTTTAGGTGCACCACATATATCTCCTTGCCAAGCAAGTTGGTGGCAATCACCTCCACAGAACTCAAAAACTTCACAAGAAAAACATATAGGGTTTCTTGCACGCTCACAAGCGATGTTTTCTATTCTAATGGGACTATTTATAACAGTTAATATATCGTCGGTTATATGTCCAAATTGAAACTCAGGAGCTGAATTAGGGCATCCTGATATGGTTCCGTCAGCATTTAACGTGAATATTTTTTGTTCACAATCTCTACAAAAAGTGCCACCCTTTAAAAAACCTGTTTCAAATTTACTGTAAATAACCTCTAAAGTATCATTATCAAACCAACTTCTACATTCATATTCTTTTGACTGATGGTGCATTTTTAAAAACCATTTATCTTGTTCTATATTATCAGGAAATATTTCAGGATGTAATTTTGCATTACCGTTACCTGTCAATCTTTCAAAAGACACTTCTTGTACACCTAATTCTTTAATCCACTTTAATAGTGTTATAGGTTCTATATTGATAGTGTCTTTTGTTACACTTATAAACAATCTAATAGTAACACCTTTTAATAGTAAATCTTTTACATTTTTTTCCCATAAATTATATTGTTTATCATTTTCAAATCTTATTTTAGGATCCCAACTTGTGCCCATACGATTATTTAATGGCCCTTTTATAAAATCGTAATGTTCTTGTTTTAATTTAAATACTAAATTTGACGTAATACCGAAGGTTCTATTTTTCCACAAATCTTTACACTCATCATATACTTTGTTCATATGTGATACAGGAGCTAAAAAAGGTTCGCCACCGTGAAACTCAAAATGTATAGAATCTTTTTCACTATTAAAATGATGTCTAAATTTTTTTATAAAATCAATGGTTTGTATAGGATTAAAATAAATTTTAGCACCATTTATGCCGTTTGTAAAACAATGTTTGCAATTTAATTGGCAAGTTTCTGTTGTCTTTATATAAAACATCCAATTCATTATTTGTATCCTATACTTAATGCCCACGTGAAAGGCAAACTTTCAACTTTATGTTTTGCACCTTTAGGTATTGATATTGATTGACCTTCGTTTACTATTATGGGATAATTTTCTACAAAAACTTTTTTACTACCTTTTATAACACATAATAGAACGTTTATATCGTCTGTGTGTTCAGGAAAAGAAAATCCGCCTAGTTGATTATAAAATAGATGCACATTTTTCATTTTAAAATTCAAATCATAATCTTTAAATAATTGTAAATGATAATTATTATCTTCTAATCCTTCAACTTTTATATGAGGAATGTTTTTATAATTTTTTACCCAATTACTATAAGTTATTTCATTCTTAACTTTATAGTCTTTGCCTTCTTTATCTATATAAATTATTTGATTATTTTCGTATCTTGTATAAGATATTAATTCATCATTTAGTGCTTCAATTAACATACTGTAATATTTATTACAGCAAAATTATAGTATAACTGCCTCAATTAGGCCTTTTTCATTATCTTCTAATGCTATAGCAAAAACTTTATTAAATTCATCGCTTACTTTTGTTGCATAACCACCGTTGCCTGCAACTAACTCATCGCCTTTTTTAATATCACCAGTTACTTTGACTAAAACACGGCCTTTTAATGCAATTGGTTGGCCTTCTGCTTTAGCATTCATTAAAAAAGCAGGTTTTTCAGATATAACACCTAATGCTCTATAACCTACAAAACATTCTGTTACTTCTTGTGAACCACCTATCATTACAACAGTACCTATACTATAATTTTTATCTGTTTTATAAATTTCGGCTAAATCGGCATACTGTGCTTGTGCAGCTGTTGTTGATAAAACATTTGTACTAGGATTATATGTTAAATCTGTGTCTGTTTTTAAAGCTTGAGAACCTGTTGCTCCTGAAGCAAAGGTTATAAAATTAGAAGCTGCTGTAGTATTATCAGCAGTTAAAGAAACTGTGGTTGCCGTAGAACCTGAACCTGTAATTGTTGTAGCATTTAAAGTATTTACTGTTAACGTATCAGCTGATAAATTTAATTTAGCAGCTCTAATCGTACCATCAGCTATATCAGCATTTACTATCGTGCCATCAGCTATCATTGTACTCGTAACTGTGCCAGTATCTCCAGTTGTAACTACAGTACCTGAAACGTTTGGTATTGTTATTGTTCTATCAGAAGTAGGATTAACAACGTTTAATGTTGTTTCAAAAGCATCTGCTGTAGAACCTTCAAAAACAATACCACCTGAAGTTAAATTTAAACTTGTTCCTTCTATTGTGCTAGAAAAAGTGCCTGTTGTACCTGATACTGCACCGGTAAATGTACCTGTTGTTCCTGATATGGCACCGGTAAATGTACCTGTTGTTCCTGATATGGCACCTGAAGAATTTAAAGATGTAACTGTTGTATCTCCTGCACCTAATGTACCTGTCGTTAATAAATTTTCATTACTAAAACTTATAGCACCTGTTGAACTTGTAATTAGTCCTGAAGATATTGATATTGTACTAATATCTGCTTGTGTATTAATAATTACTGTATTTGGAAGACTTAAAGTTAAAGTGTCAGGTGAACTTACTACAGCATTAATTTGATTTGATGTACCTACAACATCTAAAGTTTGTCCAGCACCTATAACTTGAATTGTAGAACTTGAATCTCTAATTGTCCAACCTGCAGCAGAAAAAGCAACACCTGCAATTTCAATAACTGCTCCTACAATAGAAGTAGCCGATAATCCAGCTCCTGGTAATAAAGACGGGTCACCAAAATCATTTGTAGTTAAGTTGTTTAACTTAACTCGCATTTGTTCAAGTGTATCGCTAGTATTAATTATTGTAAATGCCATTGTTTATTTTTTAATTACCTCTTTTAACAAATTTTTGATCTCAAATAACTCTTGTTTTAAAATATTTATTTCTTTTATAGTGTTTCTTATTTGGTCGCCTTGTTGTTCTCTACTTTTAATTCTATTCATATATAATTGATATTCAGTTTTATTTGTGTTTACAATTGCATTTGATCTTACATCTCTTGCTAAAGAACTATGGCCTTCGACTTTAATTTTCATATTAAGCTGCTAAAGCAATTCCTCTTAAATCTCTTATAATAGGAGGATAAGATGAATTACTACCTTTCATAACTATTTTAATTTGAAATGCTGTAAATTCGTTTAAATTTGATACTGAGTATTTGTACTCTTTAAATGTATTATCATTTTCAGCAGGAGTTACACTTACATCTTCATTACCATCAGTGTTAAATGGTATCCAAGATAATTCATTAATATTTCTTACTTCTGTTGCATTTGTAATTTTATAAAAAACTTTTACTGATGAACTCGATCTAACATTTTGTGTTAATCTTACATCTAAAGCAGTAGAAGAATTTTCTAATACAATCGGTCTAGTGCAATAAACGGCCGCTGATGAAGTACCTGAAGCTGCTGTATCGGCCACAAAATTAGGTGTATTGCCTGCTGTAGGATTATTTAATCTATTTTGTACAGCAACCATACTCATACGCTTTACATCTAATACTGGTGAAAGTTTTGTATTAGTTGTCGATAATGTTAAATTTACAAATAAAGATTTTCCACCTGCCATTTCGTTTGTTTCATTAATAGAACTTGCAACTATTTGTGGTGATGTAAATAATATATTATTACCAATATTTACATTTATAGCATTAAACGCTGAAGTTAAACTAAATTCTGTTTCGTTTCCGTGTATTGATTTACCAGAGGTCGTTCTCATATTGTAATTTATTATTGTTCCTGGAATCGTCATAGTTGATATATTTAAACAAGATAAATCGAACAATCTATTTTGCGTGGCAGTTACAGTTGTACCACCAATATCTCCTGTAGCATTTGCCGTGCCACTTGTTGTAATATCATAACTGTCAAGTGTTACGTTTGAAATACTTGTATAAGTTCCGTTTATTGCTGTGTGAACTATACCGTTATATGTGCCTGCGGCTACGCCAGAGATTGTAACATTATTATTTGTGCCGTGCATTCCGTGATTTTTATGGAATACTCTTATTACACCTGAACCACTTGTTGTTCTCAATGAATTATTAGGTAATGTTTTAGTTTCCAAATCATCATTTACTAATGTAACTGTGCCTGTAACATTACTAAATTGAGCACGATTAATTTTAAATTTTATGTCAGTTGTTTGGTCAGCCGTCCAAGTAGAACCATTTTGCGATTTAAAGAAAACTCCTGCGTAAGGATTGGCCGAAATTGTACGATTTGAACCTACTTGTGTTTCGCCTAAAGTTGCTACCCAAGCATTGTAACTATCACAATTACTTAATAAACAAAAACAATATTCCGTTTTTTCTTGTAAATAAACTGGAGATGTAAATGTAAATTTTGTAGCTGTTGTAGCGTCAGTAGATATATTTACTGAACTTGGATTTAATACAACTTCACCAAATGGAACTATTGTGCGAGATGGATAACCGTTAATAACTTCTCTTATTTGTAAAGTAACAGGTATATTTTGGTCTTTTGATTGAAAGAATGTATCAATAGAAGTTACAAAAACACCTCCTTCATCATCAATTAAAAATGTTTGTGCAATAGGATCAATCCAAGTGATAACTTCTTGTGATGACCTTGTAGATGTTCTAGTAATACTTCTTGTATCAGTTGTAGTTTGTCTTACTGTTTGAGCTTCTCTTGTAGATACAATAGTATTTTGCACTGTTTCTAAAGTACCTTTTGCTAGGTAATCAGCTTCAGCGGATGTTTCAACATCATTAGTTGAATTAGTAGGTTGACTTGTTAATCTAAACACTCGTTGACCTGTTCTCCATCTAGGATTATTGTCATTAGTTGGGTCAGGAATGGTAAAAGTACCTGTAACTGCACCACTAGAATCTGTAACTAAACTTCCTCCAACCGAACCTCCAACAGGAGAAACATAAGGGGTTATGTTAATATTATCGAAGAAAGGATAAACTCTTGTATTAGGTTTCATTCTTGTTGCTGTAAAATTTATTGTGCGTGATCTTATAAAAGGTGTAAAAGCAACATTTAATACTTTATCTCCTAAAGATGTTCTAACAACCTGAGGTACAATTGCTGTTCTTATACCTGTTCTTGTTTGACCAATATCCTGTGTTGATGTTGTAGTAATATCTCTTGCACGTACAGTCCAACCTCCAACTCCTCTACCTTGTCCTGCAACTTGATTTGTACCTATATATTCTCCACCAGAAGTAGTTGTTTCTACTGGAGCTCCTTGCCAGAAATCTTGCCATTCGTTCCATACAGTGTCAATTTCTACACTTTCTAAATTTGGATTACCTAAATTTGCAACCATAGTATCAAACGAACCTTGTTCGTTTACCAATAAATCAGGAACTCTATTAGTTTCTTTCCATTCATCGCCTGGTGGGTCTAATGTAATTGAACCTGCCCAAGTAAATATGTTAAAAGGATTTACATTTACAAATCTACTAGCATATGGTTGGTCGATTATTGTTGTTTCTGTATATGGTAATGTAATTAAATCTCCAGTTTTTTGATAGTTAGCCGCCGTTCTATCAGCCGCAACAATTGGTGTACCGTCATCATCCGCTTCAATTAATTGCACAGATTCAGAATTAAACATAGGTCTTAATTGCCCTCTTGCCATATCCATAGAAACTTTATAATCTAAATTGCCCACATCTCCTATACCGTGACCTGTAAAATTATCTACAATAAATCCGTTTTTAAATCTATCAAATCCTTCAGCGTCTTGTATTTGTAAAGATTGCGCTTGCGTTTCTAATAAAGATAGTTGTGTATAATATTCTACATTTTCAATTCTTTTTTCTAAACGACCAATATCTCTCATTGTGTATCGTTTATTATCTTGTTTTTGTATTCTTAAATCTTTTTCATTTAAAGTATAAGCATTTAAAAATACAGTGTAAAGGTGCATAGCATTTTCAAGGCCTTTAGGAATTTGTGGACTTAAAGAACTAGAACCTTTTAAAATTTTAAAATTACCATCTTTGTCTAAAAATATTTTATCTACACGAGATAAATAATATTCTAAATCAGTTGTTATATCTGAATTAAATTCAACTATATCTACCGTAGAAGCTCCTGTTGCTATAGCTGAAGGAGATGATTGATAAAATCTATGTGATGTTGAACCTGAAATTGTTGAAGCGTCAGCAACTCTAGGCCTAAAATCTAAACAATCTCTTAAATTATAAGTTTTACCTGATGTATCGGAAATATATTCAGGTATACCTTCGTAGTCAACAGCACCAGTGTATGAGTCAACATCAAAGTAATCGCCTGAACCGTGAGAGAAAAAATCAAAGTTAACTAATAATCTTCCTGTAGGTGTAATAGCTCCTGTTTTTAATTTAATTCTACTAATATCGTAAAAGTTATCTCTTTGTCCTGTATCTAAAGTAAATCTATTTGTAACATTTGTATGACTTGTTGTAGCGGGAGTAGAAAAGTCAGGTGACATAAAAATAGAATTAATTTGAAAAGCATCGGCTTTTCCTAAACCAATAACACCAGATTGTATTTCAGATTGTGATGACACCGCTAAAGTTGAGTTGGCATTTAATGTTTTAGTTTTTGAACCTGCTGTTCCACGACTTACTGTTGCTAATATTTTTATTTTAGCGTTTGAATAATTTGTACCAAAATCAAGTGTTAAAGTTTTTCCGTTTGGTATACCGCCTCTTGTAAATATTGGATTTCCTAAATGATTATTTCCTGATAAACTTAAAATGTCTCCTGTGGCTCCTGCTGTTGCAGACCCAATAGACATAATAGAAACATAATAATCTTTTTCTGATAAACTTACAAAAGTTTCATTTGTGCCGGCAGTTATAGTTACCAGTCCTGAAGATAATGTAGCAACAAAATTTCTTCTTACATTAAAACTAGTATCAGTAACTCCACCATTTGCTGTAGTTTTTAATGTTTTAATAACACTGTATGGTAATTCAAATATTGAAATATTTTTACTTGAACCTTGTAATTTGCCACGATTTCTAAAAGAAATTGTTTTAGTTGATACATCAGAAGCACCAACTGCTACTGATAATTCTAAACTTGTGTTTGAAGAAATAGATTCTATTATTCTTGTTATAGTTGCTCCAGCATCAGTAGTAAATGTAATTGAATCACTTATACGTAATTCAGTATTAAACAATGTACCAAATCCTGTAACTGTTGTTCCACTATTTGCAACTGAAATAGAACCAAATACTGGATATCTTTCTCCATAAATTGAATCTGTTGCAACGTCAGCCGTATATGTTGGTGAACCTGCCATACCAATTTGTTTTACTTGTGTAAAGTCAAATGATTGTACGCCATTAAATCCGTATCTGTCTGATTGTATCACTGCCGTAGCAGCTGATGTTCCACCCGTAATTGTTTCGCCTGCCACAAATACACCTGTTATGTCATTTAAAACTGTAACACCGTGTGTAACTGTTGGTCCTGAAGAAAAAGATGTAACGTTAATAGCCGTATCGCCAGCAGCGTTAAATAATTGAAAAGTATTTGTTGTAGTATTTTTTACAGTATAAACTGCAGCTCCTGAAGCAGAAGCAGAATTAATCTGCCAAGTACCACCTGTTAAAGTGATTTGCATTCCTTCTTTGAATCCGTGATTGTTTAATGTAACAACTCCTGGACTTGCAACTGTAATAGATGAAACTGCCGTATTTCTTGTTGTTGAAATAGCTTGTACAAATCCTGTGGCACCTGATGTGCCTCCAGTTATTTTTTCGCCGTTTGTAAATGCTGGAGCGGTTTGTACATTTAAATGTGTAAACATTTCTATATCAAATAGATAATGTTTGTAAACAGCACTAGTTAACGAAGAACTTGAAAATATATTTGCACTGGCCGTACCGTTATTTAATTCAAATCCTCTTGACTTAGCACGACCAATTTGTGGAACTGTAACTCCTACAGTTGATTGTTCTGTACCTCTTGTAACAGTGGCAGTATCATATAATTTAATTTCTTTAAAAGCTTCTACTTCACCTGAAACAAATCCTATATCTGGTGTTCCGAAAACCTTTGTTACGTTTACAAAATTTTCAACATCAAATCTCGTATCAAAATTATTTTCAGATTCGAAATCTCTTGCTTTTTCCATATTTAAGAAAGTTGTACCAATAGTTTCTATTTCATATCCTTTAACATATGCTTTTCCGGGGCCAACACCTGCAGCTAATAAATTAGGGTCGCCGCCTTGCGCTAAAGTAAAAATACCTCTATTATTGCCTTCAACAATGTGTTCTCTTATATCTAAATCAAATTCTCTTACTGTATAATCACCTGACTCATCATACGTTCTTCTTGCAAACGTGTCCTCTAAAATAGCATATTCAGTTGAACGAACTTGATTCTGTCGAATACCATTTGACAATCTTAGTAACTCTACAAAGTCAGCATCATCAGTTGAAGTTAATGTTCTTTTTGCTAATGTTAAATCTATTTTAAATCTATGAGCACCTGGTGCATTTAAATTTGAAGAACCTTGAGCATTATCTACTAATGATGTGTCATCATTTGAAGTAACAAAAGATTCTGTAATTGTTAATCCTACTCTATAACTAGGTGTATTTGTATATTTGTCTAATATTAATGTTTGTGCTGTTACTGATACGTGAAATCCATTAATGTAATAAACACCAGCAGCAATATTTGCAGCAGAACCTGTTGCTGTTGAATTTACAACGGCCGTTGCAAGAACTGTAGCATTACCAATTGTTCTGGCTTGTAAAGTTTCACCGTTTGTAAAAGTTAAAGTTGTATTATTAGAACCTGTTTTATTATATTTAACATATAAAGTATCTGGATCTGTACCGTCTGTTGCAACAACATTTACACAAATACCTATAACACCTGATGTAACACCTGTAATTTGTTTACCTACATATTCTGCTACTGTAGCAAAAGTTTTAGATGTTAATTTAACAGCATAATATTCTAAATCGAAACCTATTTCACCTGGAATAATCATAGCACCTTTTTCAAAAAGATGGTCTGATATTCTTTCTACTTGATTTTGAAGAATTGTTTGTGATTGTGTTAACTCTCGTGCCTGTACTGCAAAGGCTGGCCTGAAAAGAACTCTATGAAATTTCTTCGACTCAGCGTAGTCATCAAAGTAAGGTGAGAGGTTAAAGTCTGTTGGACTTGGCATATATCTCCCTAAAACTCAATTACTAATTTAATATTTTCGGTTTGGTCCGCCGCTCTTGTTATCGGTGCTCTATTTTCAATATATAAAACATCGCCTTTATGTCTATCTAATTCTGTATCTTTGTAACCATTTGTAAATGTAATTTGGTCAGCAGTTTCACTTGCGACAGCACTTGGTGTGCCTGTTGCAGCTGAACTTTGGCCTGTAATTACGTTTGCACCACTAAATGCTGTACGATTACCGTTACTGTCAACACCTTCGTCATTAAATCTTGTTTGTATGTAATGTAATATTCTATTTGCAGCATCATATTCTACAACTTTACCTACAGCGCCTGTTGTTGCTTGATTTATTTCTTCATCAACAGTAAATGTTCCTGGTGCTGGCGAAGCAGCAAATCTTATTGCTTTTGTTCCTCTTAATGTTGAAGTAGAAGCTGCAGAACCTCCTGAAAAAGGATTTCTGATTAATACAATTCTTCTAAAATCGTTTTCTGCTGTAAAGTCGCCTGTGTTTGTAGATTCTGTTCCTTCTAAACTTACGTTTAACATTACAAAGAATCCACCTAATTCTTGTATTGCATTAAATCCGTGTCCACCTTTTGGTTCAATAATACAATCTATTTCTGCACCTGATAATCCTGTTGCACCTGCTGTTACAATGTCAGCGTTACGAATATATGCAATTGTATATCCTGTTCCTGCTGAAGTTACAGTTACTGTTGTTACAATACCACCTGATACTGTAATTGAAACTAATCCACCAGTGCCATCTCCTCTAATTGGTATACTTGTAAATGTTCCATTTGCTCCACCAGTACCTGCTGATTTAATTTTTACAATGTTGATTGCTCCATCAACAGCAGCAGCCGATACAGTATTGTTTGTTGTAACTGCCATAAAATCTGTTGATAAAAAATTTGATTGTTGTGATGCTGATAAAGTGTACATATATTTCCATCTATATCCATCAGCTGTTTGTATAATAGCAGTAGAAGTTCCTGTTGGTTCATTAGCTACAACGGCATTGTTGTTATTATTTAAACATTTATAAACATTTCTTTCTGAATTTAAGACGTAAAAGGTAGTATCAAATAAAGTTGTTGCACCACTATTTGATGATTGCACAGATGTTGTGCCTGTAATACGATTGCCATAATCGTGTCTGTAGTAATCATAAACAACTCCTGCAGTCCAGTTTCTTCTAGGTATAACAAACGAAGTATCTGATGTTGTAATTTTTTTAACTGCCAATAAATCATCAAAAGTATTAAATTCTTCTATAACACTGTCTGATGGTGTAATTGCAGCTGAGTCTGTACCTTGATTTTCTGTTCTTAAATCACCTCTTGTTTGTGTTGCGAAGGCCTGTGGTCGGCCGATACCTAGGTAATATACTTCTGGTGAGGCTTCAGAAAACGATTCACTAAACTGTTCAGCGTTGTTGATTCTGAATTTATTTGTTATAATTGCTGGCATATTTTGTTATTCTTTCTTACTATTTATACTGTTTCTCATACTATTCCTTTGGGTACTTTAATTTTATACTATTAACTTTTGACTGCCAAGCATCTAAACCATTTTCAGTTATATATTCTATTTGTTCTGCAATAGAACCATATTCTTTAATTCTGTTTTGTACTTGTGCCTGATTGCTTTCAACAATGTTAGCTTGTGCTTCAAAGGCATCTAATTGTGCCATTGTAGGTTTAGGAATATCTAAGTTCCATTCAACTATGAATACTCCCACTCCATCTGAGTTGTCTTGTAATCTTACGTCTTTAAGAAAATCTACTTCTCTATTTGCATATAGTTTTATTTTAGTTGATAAATTTGCCATAATTATTCTATTAGTTTAAATCCATAAAAAAATGTAGAAGTATCAGCTTGTATGGGTGCAGAACCACCACTTCCTTGATAAAAAAATACTTCAATATAATCTGTTGCTACTAAGTCTAAAATAGTTACTTGTTGTATTGAATTATCAGCACCTCCACTAAGTAATTTATATGTATAATTAATTCCATTACCATTTTTATAAAGCCTAAGATAAACAGTAGAATTAAAACTATTACCACCAACTTGTGTTCCTATTAAATATTTACCACCTTGACCAGAAGGTACAGTAAATCTGTAATTTGTTGAATTATCATAAGCAGAAGCTGTATCAAAATCTTCATCATTAAATTGTACTTTTGTATATGTTGCATTAGGAATATTTTGATTAGATGTTCCTCTCCTAACTTTAAAATTTGGAGTATTAGTTCCACCAATTCCTGCAACAAAATTAGTTCTAGTCATCTTTCTTAATGCACTAGCACTATCGTCATAAATTAAAACACTATCTCCACCTGCAATAGAAGTTTCGGCAGTAGCACCAGTAATAACTGTACTATCTAAACCTGATACACCATCAGCTGTAACTTTATTAGCAAAACCTCGTGTACGTGTTCCCATATTTTATAGATACCTTACTTGTATTTCAGCAGACGCCGCTGGCGCTACTTGAAAAGTTATTGTTGCAACATTGTATGTTGATGTATTTGTAATTGTATAATCACTTGTAGGTACTAAACAAATACCATTTACATAAACTAAAATGTCATTTACATTTCTACCATTATTTATTGAATAAGTTACAGTAGAACCATCGCCGGTAAAAGTATCAGTAAGAGAACCTAAGACTATTGTATTTCCCATATATGCGTGATTTTGACAAGCATAATAAATTTTAGAATTAGAATTTGCCGGTACTTTAATGTATAATGTACCTGCTATTTGTGGGCCTACAGCACCTGTTGTAACAGTACCATTTGCTGATACGTGTACTAAACCTGTTGTATATGGATTGCCAGCACTATAAGCTACAGGATATCCTCCTGAAGGATTTGGTATTGTTTGTAGAAAGAAAGGATGTCCTGCTACATTTAATTTGAAAGCATATGTATGACCAGATTTTAAATATAGTGTAGGACTATTTCCTGAATAATGAGAATTAAAAAAATAATAACCTCCACCGTGAGTTACATCAATTACTGCTGAAGCAGGTAAATAGTTATCAGCGTAAAAATCATCAGTTAATCTTGTTTCAATTGTATTGTTAGCATCATTAACAGTTGTTGTAATTCCATTTGTGCCTACAAATCCTAAAGTATCTGTGGATAAATTTATTGTGCCTATTGTAGATGAATTATCTCCTACAGTTAATGTAGAACTTCCTCCACCACCTGTTTGATTGCCTGGTTCATATCGGCCTAAAGAACTATTAAAAATTAAAATTTGGCCGTTTGCAGGATTGGTAGAACCAACATCAGATAAATCTTTTATACTAGAGTTTTCAGAAAGAATTTCGTTATAAGCACCTGAATCTGCAAAGTAAGCCTTTGCTGTACCTGTTGCTATTGCAAACTGACCTTGATATGTTGTAGCGTTAGGAAAAACACCTGTATTTGCAAAATTAAATCTTAATTTATTTCCTGAACTTGTTAAATCAATTGTGTTCGTAGAACCTGTTAATGAAAGACCCGCTATAGAAGATGTTGTAGCTCCTAATGCTGTTGAAGTAGAACCTAGAGTAATTGATGAATTTACTAATTGTGCATTTGATACACCAGCTGATTTAATTGTAACGTCACCACTTGTAACTGTAAAACTGGCCGTATTAAATGTTGCAACACCTTTATTTGATGATGTAGCATCTTCAGCAGAAATAGTTAATGAACTCGGACCTACAAGTGTGTTAATACCTTCGCCTGCTAAAAATTCTAATTTACCACCTAATGATGTTGAATTTACTGTAGATGATTCATCAGAAAATTGTATAAAAGGATTTGCTAAATTTGCATTTGTAATTCCTGCTGTGCCACTTAAATTTGTATTTGTAAGGCCTGATATTGTATTATTTGAAGCTGCAATAGTTTTATTTGTTAATACATCAGTTGAAGTTTCAGTTAAAACATTACTATCTAAACTAATTGTAATAGTATCACCTTGACTTACTGTAGTTGTAATACCATCATTACTTTTTATTTTTAAAGTGCCACCTAATGCAATAGAAATAGCAGAAGAAGAATCATCTCTAATACTAAAACTTGAATTTGTTAAAGAAGAATTACTAATATTTGATAATGTATTGTTTGAACCACTTATTGTTTTATTAGAAATAGTTATGGAATTTGTATCTGTAACAATTGCTGTTGCACCTGTAAGTAAATTTAATTCTGTAGGTGTTGCTGTTAAAGTAATTGATGAACCATTACCTAGTGCTGCATAAATTTCATTAAAGTTATCATTTATAATTAAACCACCGACACGTAAATTGTCGCCGCTTCCGTCGTTTGGTACTGCACCTATACTAATTGTTTGTTTTGCCATTGATTAATCTTTCTCTATATTTATAATCATTTTACGGTGTTGTATCATCAAAAGTTATAGGGTTGCCATCATTATCAATTAATTGGTCAAAAGTAGTTAATGTGTTATCAAATCTATTTACAGGAGATATTGTAAAAATTTCAGCAGGTATTGTTAATTTAGTTTTAACAAATCTACCTGTATCAGTTGAAGAAAATAGTAATGTATTGTCTTGTCCATCTAAAGATGATCTTGTACCAAAAGTTACATTAGCGCTTAATTCGGCAATAGAATAGTTTGTACCTGATTGTCTAATAAATGAACGTAAAGCTTCTCTATTAATTGTTCCGTATCGTGGGCCGGCATAACCAAAACCTTGAGCAATTGTAACATTATTAAATGTTCCTCTTAAACGTGATATTAAAGAAAGGTTTACACCCTCATTGAAAAAAGTAACATCTCTTGTTGTATTTGAAAAAGGTGAAACAGTAGAAGTATCTAAATCAGCTCCTATGCCTGATTGTGCATTTACTCTTATCGTTGTACCATCACTTTCTGTTCCTAATCTTCTACCAAATATTGTTGAGAATAATGTGTTTATAATAGAGAATATAGGATCGTCTTGTACTTGTGATATTTCACCTAAAACTGGAGCTTTTGCTTGCATATCTATACGTGATTGTATATTTACTTTATTAGCAAAATAAAAACCTGCCGTGTGCATTGTCTTTTTAAAATCATCACGCCATTCATTTATAGATCGTGCAACTTGAATTAAATAAGAAAAGTCCTGATAAAGTAAACTATCCTGAACTTTCATTGTAAACTCAGAAACGTGTCCATCTTCATTAATATAAACTCCATCAGTATCTCTTAAAGCACCTATTGCAATAGTAGCGGTAGCAGTTATAGATTTTTTAATTATTGCTGTAGCACCTGTAATTGAACCTGTAATAGTAGAATTTATTGTAAATGTTCCTGACACATTTCGTAAAATTAATAATCCTGTGTTAACATTAAAACTTTCAATTACGCCTGTATCGCCTACGTTACTTGTAACTGTTTCATTAGCTACAAAAGTTCCTGTTCTTTGTGTAATAATTAAATTTGTTTTAAACTTTAAAGTAGGAGGTGTGGGAGCATTTTCGTGTTCTGCACCAGCATCAATAATATTCAATTCTCTTACTTTACCTATATCAGAACCAAAAACTTTTAAAGTACCATTTATACCTGTTGTTGTAGATATTGTAACTATAGGCAGTCTTGTATAACCTGAACCTGAGTTAAATAAAAATATATCTGTAATGTCCGCTATACCTGAACCTGATTCTTGTACGATAACATTACCTGAATAGTTGTCATCTTTTGTTGTATCATCTTCTAAAACTATTCTATCGCCTGAATTGTCCTCATTACTAATACCTCCATTTACGATTTTAATAAATCCAGCAGCACCAGCTCCATTTGTATTTGTATTTGTAAATATTAAATCATCTCCTATAGTGTAACCTACACCTGCGTTATCTATAATTACTTCAGAAATTCCACCAGAAGAAATTGATTTAGTTTGTATTAAAGCTCCAAAACCTCCTCCTGTTATTTGAACAGGATCTTCATCTTGGTAAAGAGAACCTTGATTTGTAATATCATAAGAAACTGGAATACCTGTAATTTCTGATTTAATAATAAAATCATCATCATCATTAGCCGTACCTCTTATTTCTTCACCAACTTGAAATGTACCTAATATACTATCATCATTTAAAGTTATTTCACTGACAATGTGTCCTCCAATAATAAATTTTATAACATCTTCTATAATCGCCGTAGCATTAGAAGTTTGGCCTGTAATTGATCTACCTACTAAATTATTATTATCACCTTGTACTTCTATACATCTTATAACTTTTTTTGATGTAAATTTACCATCAGATACTCTTAAAATTTGTTCTCTAGGTAAAATTGTTTCAGAATTTTCGTTAAACAATAATCTAAAAAATGTTTTATGTCCTTCTATAGTACCTTTGCTTTGATATAAAGATTTAATATTTTTTATTAATTTTCTTTTATCTACACCAACATTTAAATTTTCAGTTAATGTTGTTACAAATTCATTTCTAAATTGATATAAAAAATTTGATATAACTTTATCAGGATCTCTAAAGTTTAATAATTCTTGTATATTATTTACAGGATTAGGTCTATAATTATTAATTATAGCACTTGCATTAGAAGATAATCCTAAAATAGTTTCGCCTATAATAAATTTATCTTGTGCAACAATAAACAATCTATTGTTATCTAAATCTTCTGTAAATACTGTTGAAGTGGCCTTTGATGTTTGTCCTTGTATAGTTTCTCCTCTTGTAAATTTACCAAAAGAAGAACTTTCTAAAAGTATTTTATCTCCTTCATCTAAAGGAGTAATATCTGAATCTATACGAGAACCGTCTAATAATAAATTATTTAAATTTTGTGTTTCAGTTTCTAATTGTACGCCATCTGTTGTTTGAACAGAAGTTACCGATAATTCGGCAGCTTCCATAAATGTATAATATGTTTTTAAAAATTGTAAAAATTTAGGATGATCGTCAAGTACAAAATCAGGTACTTGTGAACCTATAAGACTTGAAAGTTTGTCTTTAAATGTAGCCATAATAATTAATAGCTATTGTTTGTTGTGTAACCTACTCCTGCATCCGAAGAACCACCTACAAAAGTATCTATTTCAACTGTTACGGAAGTATTTTCAATATCTATTTCTATAATCTGGTCTCTTACAGGTACTATGTCGTTTGAACTTGGTTTTACAGTTAATTCAATTGATGTGGAATCTTCACCTCTAATATCTTCCACGTTTGTAATATTTAAAGATGTTAATGTAATTTGGCCTGTCGTATAATTAATTATACCTTGGTTATTATTTACGTATGATCTTACTCCACCAACTAATCTGTATCTTCTTATATTGCCTGAACCGTCATCATCTAAAAAATAAACGTTTGTTGTGTCACCACTTATTTTAAATCCTGATGATTCTAATACACCACCATTTACTTCGTTATAACCTAATACAGGATTAAATATAGCGTTTCTAAAATATATATCATATCTTAAAGAAGAATTTAAAGTAGGTGTAAAAGTTTTTCTTACTTTAATTGTAGTAGTGTTTGAAACTATACTTGTATCTGTATCATCTATTAAGCCTACTATTTTGGAATATCTAAAAACTCCATCAAATTTCTGTAAAGTATCAGTATTATAATTTGTTAAAGCTGTTAATACGTTTGTTTTTAAAGTATCAGAAGATTTTGTTGTTAATCTTGAATCATATTTAACTATTGTTGTAATTAATACTTTTGTTATTTGAGGATCAACAATAACTGGCCTTACTGAAGCTACGTTATATGGTTTTAATGCTGTAATTATATTTTGTTTTGTAGAATTTGTAAGTGTTGAACCACTGGCAGCTTTAATTGCAATCTTAACAGTACCATAAACAGGTGTTTCATCATCTTCACCACCCCAAGCACTTATTGATTGAGCATTTGGATAAATTGATCTTACAATTGTTTCATAATCAGAAGTTGTAACTGCACGATTTTGAGCTGAGTAACTTAGTGGTGCATTAAAACGAATTGACTCTTTTGATTCAGCAGCAGAACCACCTTGCGATATAGAATTTGTTGTAATTGTAATATCGGAAAACCCTCCAATTGTTGAAGCGATTGAAAATGTAGAAGCACCATTTGATTCATCTCTATTTGTAACAATATATTCTAATATTACTATATTGCCGTCTTGTAAAGCTGCACCTATAACACCATCACCAAAATAAACTTCAAATTTACCTTCGTCAGTTTCTTGTAAAAAATAAACCTTAGAAGTATCTGTTACATTGTTGTAACCACCCGCTAAAGAGTAAATATTTGTAGTTGTATCATTGGAACTATTTTGAACCGAAACTTTTAACGTAGTTGTATCAGCATTATCACTTTGAATTACAAATTTTTGGTCTGAATCATTTATATCAACAGTGTATCTATAAGTTACAAGTGTACCTTCGTAAATATCTACATCTGAAAAATTATAAACACCATCTGTAGGTGAAATAATATAATCTTCGTTTGTTACATATTGATAAGAAGTACCATTTACACTTGTTGTAAAAATTGTACCTTTATTTAATGTTAAAGTAGGGCCTGTAGCATCATTAACCTCAATACTAATGTCAGCATAAGGTGATCTTACAGAAGATGGTGTGTAGTTTAACATTTTGGCGATTGACACAATATTTTTTCTTATGTCAGCGCTGTCTAAGTACATTTCGTTTGCTAACATATTAGCATTGAAACCTAGATAGTGAGTATTGTAAGCAAGTATATCTAAAAGAATGGCAAAACCAGAACCTTCAAAATTATAATCTTGAAATTCTGATTGACTTTGTAAAAATGTTTTTAAATTGGCTTTGACAACGTCAAAATCAAAATCTGCTACTTCTAATTTGTTACTTGCCATATTATCTTAGTCTTTCTAAAAATGATTGTACTTCAATTAACTCATTTGAACCTACAACGTAAAAATAAATTCTCATATCGTAAGCATTACTATCAATATTTGGATTAGCAACAATCTGAACTAATCGAATACGAGGTTCAAAATTTACCAAAACTTCCTGCACTCGTCTTTGTAACATTAATGCAGTCATTGGTGTAATTGGTTCAAATAACATCGCTCTAATACTTGAACCTAATTCAGGATGAAAAGGTCTTTCAAAGTGTGATGTGTTAATTAGATTTCTTACACTTCTTTTAACAGCTTCAATATCAGTTAATTTATTTACATCATTAGTAACCGGATTACGACCAAAATCTAAATCTAAATCTCTATATTGTTGTGTAGCTCTTTTACTTTTGTTTAAAGAACCAGCATCGTAATTTGGCATATGACTATATTTATATTAATTAACAGAAACATTTGAAGAACCTGTAATAATATCACCACAAGAGGCAGCATCGCCTGCTCTACAAACGCCAATACCATTTACAAATACATTTTCTGAGCCTTCGGCCATTACTGGTGTTAAGTGAAGAAATATGCTGTGTGCGGCTATATCATCTCCTATTCTAACTACACCAAATCCATTTACAAAAACATTTTCGCTGCCTTCTATTGCTAATCCGCCGGCAGAATCTTCTTCTTTTCTTGCAATACCTGGCATTTTTTATCTTCCTTGGCCTCTATACGCTTTAAAACTTCTTTTTTTATGTTTATTCATCATAGATTTACTTAAAAATCCACGGCCAATACTTGTTCTTTTAGGTTTACTTGTTTTTTTTAGAGAGTTTGCGTTGATTGCAGTTTTTTTTGCCATTTTTTCTTATTTTTTTATTTTTTAGAACATCATAATCTTTTATCATCCAAGACAAATCATCATTTTTATCAAAATCATACATATATTTACTATTTAGTGTGATTCTTTCTTAAAAATATTGATTTTTTTCATAAAAAACATAAGAACAAAGTATGAACAATAAAAAATAATGACTAAGTCATTGATTTTATTGACAAATATCTTTAAAAATATGGCGCTTTTCGCTTGTTTTAATGGTTTATATGTGTTACCTTATACGTATATGAAAAAATACAATGTAACATTTACGGTATACTTCGATACTGATATAAAAAATGTAGATACTGCTGTAATGGCAGACAATGAAGATATGGCGGTTAAAATTGCTGAAACAAAACTAGACAAATACTTAGATAAAACAAAAAAAATAAGAAGTGTTGATGGTTTTGAATTAGATACTGTCGTAGAATATGATAACGCTTTTCATTCCGTTAATCTTAACGGTTTTAATGAATACAAATCTGCTTAATTATGAATAAAGATGATATAAAAAGTCTATTGATAGCTGCTGCTATCGTAGCATTTGGTTATGTTTTAATGTTTGGCTTCTATTATTTTGCCGATTACATAGGTGTATATGAGAGCCTTGGATACTAAATTAAAGTGGATTGCAACGGCCGTTTTGGTTGCTGCTACTGCATTGACATCATTAAACATTTATCCTTTGGGACCAATACTATATTTACTTGGTGGTTTACTTTGGTTGATAGTAAGTATAATGTGGAAAGAGCCTGCATTAATTGTAACCAATCTTACTTTGGCAGTTGTCAATGCAATTGGATTAATTTATAATCTATTTTTAAAATAATGGAAAAACCAGAAATAAAAGACATCAATTATACAGGCCATTGGGGTAAATGTTATCTTGTGAAATATAAAGGATTTTCAAACGTAATGTTAAAAGAAGAAATTAACGATTGGTGTAAAGAAGTCGACCAATTAAAAGAAGAATTAAAATCTACTAAATCTTAGAACCTACTGTTCTTCTTACAATATCATTGTGGTTAAATTCAGCCCAATACAATTCAAAAGCAACACCATTTTCTAATCCCTCAAACTGATGTATTTTACCAGGTTTAATCTGTGTAAAATCTCCTGCTTTTAAGATTGTTTCATCTACTAAGTTGTTTTGATCTTCTTGCCATACTCGTACAAGTAATTTACCAGACTCAACAAAAAAACCATTCCATTTAAATTGATGACTATGTTCTGAACATTTGTAACCAGCTTTAAATTCTATTCTATGAAATTCTAAAACACCATTTGAGTGTATTAGTTCTGTCGATCCCCAAATTTTACCTGCTTTCATATTGTATCCAAGGATAGGTAAAGGCCGATACTAAATGAATACAATTGTATCCAATGTTCCAAGCACATTCCATAAACTCACATTCATAATTATATTCCTGGAAATTACCAGCATTATATTGTGGTTCGTTAACTCTATCTGTGTGTGTCATATGATTATTTATAATAACCTATTTTAAAGATCACGATTGATATATAATATAATCGCCCATAATGAAACTCCTATTACAGCTAATAAAATTTCCATAAGATTATTTATTCATTTTATAAATCTTATAAACACAATAAGCTATTATACAAGAACATAGAATATAAAAATATATACTTGATATTACTGTAATAAAACCTGCTGTTACAAGTGCTAGTATTCCATAAAAAAAACATATTGGACACATATTACTTTTTTTCTCTTTCTGTTAATAATTCTTTTACTAATTCATACCAATAAACACCACTTTGTCTTAGACGGTCATTGGCCTTACGTAACTTCTCCATCTTTCTTTTAAGATTATATAATGGTAATCTTTTGAGTGGCACACCAAAATAACAATCTAATTCACGTATTACTTTGTCTATATCATCACAAGTAAAATTCGGTATAGATGGCGCCTGTTTTTTAAGCGTTTGTAGTTTGTATTGTCGTTTACGAGCCACGTTTACTTCTTCTATTTTTTAAACTAAGTTTGAAAAGTTGTATTTTTTTATACTTCTTTATTTTCTTAGTATATGCTTTAGTATTAAAGTAAATAGAAAGATAGATGTAAGCAAGGCCACCAATGATGAATATTAATAAACCTAATGCTGGATAAATTCCCATTTAAATCTCCGTTGATTCAATGGGTGCCTGGTTTCCCAGGCACCTGAAATATAGATAATATATTATTCTTCGTCGGTCTCGTCTATATCTTCGTCCTCATCTTCGTCAGATGTGGCCGTTAGATCCGTAACCTTATCTTCTAAGTCGTATATTAAATCGTCAATTTCAGATTGTTTTTCTCTTATAGCTTCAATTATATCTTCAGGAGTCTTTAACTTCTTCTTAGCCATTGAATCTCCTTTGTTAATTGGCACTTGTATTTATTAAATATATATGTACAAAACACTTGACAAAATAAATATTTTATGATAAGATAAATAATATTATATTATGTATATATTAAAACATTTTTTTGGATTGCAATACATATTGATGATTGTATTCATTATGATGATTGCTGGTCTTGCAAAAGAATATAATCTATTTTCACCTTTATTTAATTACATTAAAAACACTTTTAAAAGTAATAAGTTTGTCATTGTTATATTATCTGCAATAGGTGGTATTCTACCGATAGAAGGCCGAGTAACTGTATCGGCCGGCATACTTGATACAATTGCACCTAAAAATCCTGAATCAAGAAAAAAATATGGTATTATAGATTACCTTTCAACACATCATTATTATATGTGGTCGCCTTTAGAAAAAACGGTTATATTACCGATTGCCGCCTTTGGTTTAACTTATATAAGTTGGTTAGGTATTGTTTGGCCATTGATAGTTATTTCTTTGTTGTTTATATTTTGGTATATACATACACAAATGAAAGACGTAGATATAAAAATAGAAAATACTGAATTTAAAATGAGTGCTGTAATACGTAATATTTTTCCTTTGATATTAACGGTTGCATTATACATTAAAACAAATAATTACATTATGTGTTTTGGTTTACTTGCATTATATTATATGATCTTAACACAAACATTTAATATATCAAAATTACTTTCTTATATTAATTGGGAAGTCATATGTACAGTGGCCATAGTAATTGTATTAGGTAGTATCATTAAAACATATGATAAACAATTACAATCATATATAATGAATTTAGGAATTGAACCAACAGGATTTGTAAGTATTGCGATCTTTTCATTTCTTGGTTTTATTATAAGTTTTTTATTAGGTTCAAGTAGTAAGTTTATTGCATTGGCTATATTGATTACATCATTGTTTGGTATACAATATTTTTTATGGTTCTTTGTAATTGATTACATTGGTTATTTACTTTCACCTACACATAAATGTTTTGTCATAGGCAATCGTTATTTTAATACACCTATAATTGAATACACAAGAGTCGTAAGTGCTTGGTGTTTGTGTTTATTAATCGTAGCAGGATTTATTACATTTATATTATGAAGAACATACGTATTATAAAAGAAAACATTGACGTATCAGAAATCGTCAAAGATATAGAAAGATATCCTGAAGATTGGGGTAATGTAGGCCGTATGAAAGGTGTTGATCGACAAGACCCTCATACACGTTTAGTTAAATCAGGTGTATTACAGTTAGTAATGGGAGGTATTTCAAAACCTGGTGAATTTGTAGGTGATACAGAAATTTGTGTACCAACAGACGCCACTAAAAGACATATTGCTATACAGAAGTGGTTATATGAAAATAATTTAAAACCTGGCCGTTGTGCTTTTCTTCGTACACCTATTGGTGAAATTACAGGTAAACATATAGATGAAGGTAAATACTATTCCACTAAAGACCGTTATCATTTAAGTATAACAGGCACTTATAGATACAGTGTTTGGGATCACGGCGATTTAGAATTTACGAAAGAAGAAGTCATTATAGAACCAGGTACATTCTTCTGGTTTAACAATAAGAAAAACCATATGGCCGAAAATATAGGTAATTGTGAGAGAATTGCCTTTATCTTTGATGTACCAATGTCGCCGAACAATCCCTAAGAAAAAGACTCACCACATCCACAAGTAGATTTTGCATTTGGATTTACAATCTCTAAAGAAGAACCAGATATACTCTCAACATAATCAATGGACATACCCATTAATTTAAACGCACTATAACTATCTATACAAAGAGTATAACCTTCCTTTAGAATTATACTCGTATCACTTTCGCTCAGATCCTCCGTTTCCGGGAATGACCAGTCGTATTTGAAACCTGCACAACCACCACCTTTGGCCTGTAATAATACGTGCTTTTTATTTGATTTGTCCATACTAGAGATTAGATAATTTCTTGCATTATCCGTTAATGTAATGATATCCGCCATATAAACATATTTAGACACAAACCTGGAACAAGTAAAATATACCAGGAAATTTTTTGCTGTTCTTTAAGTAAGAGCTATTTACCAGTCCTGGCCATTAAGGCCTGTATAAATGGCCTGTCTTGATGTTATTGCATTTATAGATTACAATGGCCTTCCAGAATCAACACTGGCTGATTTCTATGGGTTTAAATCAATTGTAGCACCACGAATTGTTACTTCACCTACTGTGTTTTGTAAACTTATTCCCTCTACATTTGATACCATATTGCCGGCCACCTCAATGGTCATATCGCCGCCGACCTTTAAATTATAATCACCACCACTGTTTACATTAATACGGCCAGTTAATGTATGTAAATTAATATCACCACTCTCTACTTGTATATTAATATTGGCACCTGGCCCTATCTGTATATCATAGTGGTTATTAAGAGTACCAGATTTATTAATAAAAATTTTTGAATGGCCGTCTATGGTGGTATTGTTATTGCCTGTAATATAATGGTTAACGGTGCCTTTATTGATTTCTGTATGTGCCTTGGTTAAGGAAGTCTGGTCGCCATTGGGGTGCATTTCTATGCCTGTGCCAGTTCGGTGGCGAAGATGTATTCGTTCATTATCTGGTGTATCATCAAATTCTTGGAGGTGGCCAGACTCGCTTTCATATACGTGATTGAAAGGATAAACGGCCGCATATGGATTGTCCGGTTGATTCCAGGTAGTGCCATCGCTTGGTGATGTGGGTGCTTGATTTCCAGGTAACGGCATTTCATTAAAGTCCGCCGTTGGTACGTTGGTAGTTTTATCCAAAAACCTTGAAAGTAATGAAGGATGAGGTTTTAATGGCTCATTAACGGCCAGTCGATTCACATCTGGTTCGTTTATATTTCTTGGATAAACCGATACGTCAAAGTCATTCTCATTTTCTTTATCTACGATTTCTCCATTTCGAATTGTTTTATTTGGACGAATATTTGGATCTGCAAACCCTTTATCCGGTCGGCCATATAAGACTGGCCTGCCAGGTAAAGACCCTAGTATAATCGGCTCTTGACGATAATGCCCATCACGAAAAAATCCAAACACCCAAGAACCTTCAAGCAGGCCGGTCGCCGAAGTTCCGATGCCTGATATGCCGCTGGCCGTAATAGGTAAAACACAAAGTGCCCACGGCAAATCGGCCGTTGGTAAAGTTTGTTTATTTTCTGTATGATGACCTAATATACGTACTCTAAGACGGCCGGCCTTTAATGGGTCTTGCCTATCTTCGACAACGCCAGAGAACCAGAGAAAACCTCCAAGTCCCATAAAGTTTTCGTTATTCATTGTATTCTCTCGTTAGAGCGCCTGATAATAACACAACAGCATACGTCATTTCCGCTCATTTTTAATGGTCTACGCATATTACCCGGCCACCTTAGTAAACGCCACAAAGACAAGTAATCCGTAGTAAATCCATATTTCACTGGTACAGGCGTGTGCTAGCACGACTTTATCTATCAGGTATTTTATTCTTTCAGATATTCTCATAGTTACTCTTGGTTGCCTGCGATTAATTTCTTTTCTTACCACATTTACACAGTTTTATTGAGAAAATTCTATTCTTTAAATTTCTCAATGCTTCTTTGATATAGATAAAATTAAGTTCACTTATATTCATAGATTCTCCAGTTGTTTTCTATATTTATTGTGCATAATTTACTCGGTTGCCTGTGGGCTGGCCATTGGTCTATTAATATACATAGCTGTCGGAGCGGCGGTCTCGGAGTTGTTCTCAATATTATTTAAAGAATTTAGCATAGTTTTCTATCAGTATTTGGTCAAATTCGTAAATATCGATTATTCCTGGATTCTTTTTCTCTTTATCTCTAAAAGTATCGTTTATTTCTACAGGATATGGTACTCGGACGCTGTCTTTCATACACTCTAGTGTCATTATATGTTTTTTCATTTTTAAGTCAATTGAGTGGCGTACGGCAGTGATTAGGTATCGTCCTGACATATAAGGGTCCATATCTGATGGTTCGTTACCATCTCGTGGTTCATAAGACGGCAGTTCAAAGGTAATTAAATCACCTGCCTTGACTGCTGTGTAACCATTTACGGTAAGTTCTATACGTAATGATTGGAATGCTAATCTTTGTGAGAGTCTTTGTTGTACTATTTCTTTTACATTTGCGATTGCGATTTCGTTTCCTTCTGCTGTATAATGTACGGCAGTTGTATCTGGCCATAGGTATAATGTAGATTCAGGAGCATCTGATAATGATTGACCCTCTCGTATATACTTCGGCAATATGCCTTTATCTGATTCTTTACCACCATCTCTACTTGTTTCAGTGTGAAAACTCTTAGGGTAATTCAGTTCATAATTAAAATCTGTTTCTTCGTAAGTTTTATTCAATTGATTGTGTGTAATCATACGACTTGCATAAACACCGTTTCTTAAATTTTTAAGTGTATCAAATTGATCTTTGATTGTATAACTCATTACCACCTGCATTTCGTTTTTAATATCTTTATTGCCTTTTTCATCTGATACATTGGCAGGTTTAGATTTATACCTTGCAACAACGGGTCTTGCTGTATTTGCTTCGATTGCTAACATACTTTCTAATGAGCGGTAATTAAATCCTGCCACTGTTTCATAGAAGTAATAGCCGGCATTATGAAATTTTAAACTGGTTGTTAATTGCGATATTTGGTCTATACTATCAAAAGGTCTTAATCTATTGAATACGTGTTTATGTAAACCAATTGATGGTTCATAGAATAGATTTTTATTTGAACCTAAAAATGTGGGGTCTTTTATAATGTTTGCCACCATATTTGAATAAGTATCTGTTTGAGCATTTGATACCACTTTCAATTCGTTATCAATCATTTCTTTACTGCAAAAATTAATCAAATACATTTGCGTTTTAGGATTTACATTTGTTCTTGCTTGTATTTTGTATATGTACATTGGATGACCAGACTTTTCTGTAAAGTCATACATATATGGTGAGCCTGGCGTGAAGAATTTAAATTCTATTCTTTCATTACCTGTTAATGGCAATTTACGAATAATATTTTGCGTATCTATTAATAGAATGTTGCCTGATAATGTTTTGTTGTAAATACTTTCATAGATATTGAAATCACCAATCATTGTTTCAATAGCAATTTTTTTAGCTCTATTATCACCTGATTGTGATGAATATGATACTAATACAACATCAGTTAAAAGATATTGACCAGGTTTTTTTAAAACACTTTCATCTAAGGTATCAAATACACTCATTATACATTTACTAAGTTAGCAAACTCATCTAATAATATAGGCAAATATGCGGCGTTCAATAATTTAATTTGTCTTTTTTGGTCTTGGATTCTTTGTTCGTATTCTCTATTCGTAACAGCGGTAGCTCCTGGTACTGTGTTGTTCACTGTAATTTTATGTGAGTAATCACTTGGTCCTTCACCTTTTGTTTTACCACTTGATTGTGTAATTTCATAATGATGTACGCCATCTGGATTTGTATATTTTTCATTCATATAATTTTCAAATTCATATGTTGTAAGTGGCCAGCCATAATAACGGTCTGTAATATCATTTGTTAAAAGTATAATCCAATGATATTGACTATTACCAAAATGTTTTAGTGCTGTAATTTCAGGTGTTTCTCCTTCAGGCACATCATATAAGTCGTACAGTGTAGATTCATCTAATACTTTTGACCTAACTTTAACTCTCACCATTAAATCTGTAACGACTTTTTCGTTACCATCATTTCTTATATCATATGTGCCTTTAGGAAAAAAAGAAAAGTACATTAGAATCCTTCAGCAATTTTTTGTTTAGTCATTATTTCTGTTTCACTAAACGATAAATCCATTTTTGTGTATATGGGAGCAGCTCCTAATTCATCAGCAGCAAAAGTTGAAAATACACTATCATCGCCGTGTGTTAAATCCATTTTTGTTAATACGCACTTACTGATTTTAGGTATATACATATTTTGTTTATCTAAGTACATAAATGTTAATTGAAATTGTGATGGCACTACAAAGTCATTTGTCATACCTAATTCGGGGTGCATATGAAATTTAAATAATGATATAATTTTTCTAGCGGCATCTAATTCACCTCGATTACGTGGTGCAAATTCAAAGCTATATTGGAATTCTCTCATTGGCACACCTTCAAAAACCATTTCTAAATTATTATTAAAGGCACGACCTGTTGATTTTTGTAATGCTGCTTTAAAATCACCGGCACCAGGTATCATCTGTGTTACCATTTGTGCTATTTCAACACCCATTTTTTGTGCAATCTCAACACCTCTTAATGCTAAATCTGATGGTTTTCCCATACCTAATATATCACCTAACATTCCGGTTTCTTTACCACTATGTGTTACGTTGTAAGATGTTTTAACACCTGGCGGCGTGTATAATATAATTGTATCTGCTACACGTTGATGTCTTGAACCTAACATACCTGCATTTATACCCGAGCTTTGTTTTGTAATTCTACTTTTACCATTTGAAAACGTTGATGACTTTCCACCTGTTAATCTTGTATTGCCTATTTTAGCAGCTAAACTTTCTTCACTTAAACTTTTAAGTCCTGTCTGTAAACCACCTTTAATTAAGTCAATAGCTTCACTAGCAATTGTAGTTGTTTCTAATATATCAAAAATCATATAATGGCCAGTGCCTAATTGTTGTACGTTATCAGGATAATATACAACACCTGCTTCATATGGATTTTGTTGCATATGAGCACTTGGTTTAGTATCACTTAATTCTAATGGAGATTTGTTTAATATTTTGGCAGCAGCGGCATTTGTTTGAATACTATTTTTTGCCTTATCGAATAAACTACCACCTAAACCACCTACAAGACCTGTAAGGCCACCACCAACACTTTGGAGATTACTTAAATTCTTTTGAACAAGACTAGCTACTTTTGATAACACGATAAATACCTTATGTGATTAATACTAATATTTATATGATATGAGAGCAAGTTATAAAGGAATTTATAAACCCACCCACCCTAAAAAGTACGCTGGTGACCCAAATAGAATAGTATATCGTTCACTATTGGAAAGGCGTATGATGGTATATTTGGATAAAAATGATAGTGTTGAGTTTTGGGCAAGTGAAGAAATACCTATAATCTATCGTTCACCAATTGATTATCGTATTCATAGATACTATCCAGATTTTATATTTAAGTTAAAAACAGGCAAAAAATATATGGTTGAAATCAAACCATATCGCCAGTGTTTTCCACCTAAAAAACCAAAGAAGCAAGGCCGTTCTTTTATGCGTGAACAATTAGAATATATAAAGAACCAAGCTAAATGGCAAGCTGCTAAAGTGTACTGTGAAGGCAACGATTTAGAGTTTAAAATCTTTACTGAAAAAGATATAGGTGTCTATAGTTAATATAAATATAGTAAATGGCAAGTATATTAGATACCCTAGTTGATAAACAAGGCGATACGACTAAGTCAACGACTTGGTATAAAAACGCAATATCATCAATTGGTCAAAAGGTAACTGCATCAAAATTGATGGCACAAGGAACATTGACAGCCAGACCAAATATTGGTTTATTAAATTTATTCTTTTATGACCCAAAGTATAAAGAAACTTTACCTTATTATGATACTTTTCCATTAGTGTTACCATTAGAGAGTATTAAAGGTGGTTTTAGTGGATTAAATTTTCATTATCTATCACCAGGTTTAAGATTAAGGTTATTAGAAAATATGCAACGATACGCCACGAATAAAGATTTATCAAAGGCAAGATTTGATGTAAGTTGGAGTCGTGTTAAGTCTATACCATTATCAAAGGCAACAATTAAAAAATATTTGTATAAACACGTAAGGTCAAGTTTTTTAAGAATAAATTTAAACCAGGCCGCTATCGCTTGTTATTTACCAGTACAACAGTTTCAAAAAAGACCTGCTAGTTCTGTATATGCAGCTTCAAGGAGTTTTATCTAATGGCAATATTAAGAGGCGGAGTTCGTATTGGTGGTTTTGATGTAAGAATAGGTCTGCCACGTGATCGTTCTTTAGATAATGTTGAAGGCGACCCACGTTTTAGACAAAGAGCCGGCGGCAATCCTGAAACTACAATGGGTCGTGTACAGGCATATATTAATGAAGCAGAAGGATTTGCTCGTAAAGCAAGATTTTACGTAGAATTTTATTTACCTAGAGTTGAAGATGGCCCTAGTAAACCTGCTCCTACTTTAGGTGGTCAAGCAAGACAAGAAAGTCCTAATATTGCAATAGGCGATATAAATTTATCAACGGCGGCACAAGAACAGTTAACAACATTTTTATCACAACAAGAAATAAATTCAATACACGCAGCTAATGGCCGTAGAGTAAGAGCATTTTGTAATGCAATAGAAATGCCTGAACGTACAATTGAAACAAAAGAAATACGTCATCACGGTCCAGCATATAAATTAGCATTTGATTATAAATCTGCTGATATAACAGCAACATTTTATTGTGATAAATTTTTGAGAGAAAGATCATATTTTGAAACTTGGCAGGCAGCTGTGTTTAGCACTAAATCGAATAATTTTAATTTTTATGATAATTACGTGTCTGATATTAATATTTTTCAATTAGGTCAATTTGCTAGTCGTAACGAAAGAGATGATATTACTTACGCTGTTAAGTTATTTGAATGCTTCCCTAAAATAATAGGGCCAGTTGCATATTCATATGATAATAATGCTGTACAAACTTTTCAAGTTACATTTACCTTTAGATATTGGGTAAATTACTTCTTAGAAAGATCAGGCAATATAGAATTAGGTTCACCAAACTTTAGAGCAGTTGATGTTAAAAGTGGTTTCGGAGCTTTTGGTGGCATACTAAATAAATTACCACCAGAGTTAAGACGTGCTGGTGTTGATGTATTACAAGGACTAAAAAGACGTATACCAATCGGTGGTATTACAGGTGGTCGAGTGTTTCCTCCATTTGGCAATTTTCCACCACTTAATTTATAATATAAGGAGATAATTATGGCTTTGCCAAAAGTTGATGTGCCGACATACCAATTGACGTTACCATCAGAAGATAAACAAATCAAGTATAGACCTTTTCTTGTAAGAGAAGAAAAGATTTTATATATTGCACAAGAAACAGGTGAAAATAGAGAAATGATAAACGCATTAAAAGAAGTGGTCAAAGCGTGTACTTTTGATGTATTAAACGTAGATCGTTTACCTATATTTGACGTAGAATATATATTTTTACAAATAAGAGCTAAATCAGTTTCAGAAATTACCAAGTTCAAAACAATTTGTCCTGATGACGGAAAAACTTATGTTGAAACAGAAGTTGATTTAACAAAAGTTGAAGTACAGGTAGATGATAGTCATACAAATAGAATTATCATAGACCCTAAAAGAGATTTAGGTCTTGTATTAAGATATCCTACATTAAAAAATTATGATGTAGGTACAGGTGTTAAAAATTTTGAAATTGAAGAAGTTTTTACAGTTTTAATTGATTGTATAGATCACATATTTGAAGGAGATAAAATATATCCTGCAAAAGATACAACAAAAACAGAATTAAAAGAATTTGTAGAAAATTTACCACAAGAAGCTTTTGCTAATATTAGAGTGTTTTTTGATACAATGCCAAAATTAAGGCACGAAATCGAAGTAACAAATCCTAATACTGGTAAAACAAGTAAAGTGATGTTACAAGGTATCGCAGATTTTTTCGGATTAGCCTCGCCCACAACACGCTAGAGGCATACTTCGAAACTAATTTTGCATTGATGCAGCATCATAAATATTCATTGACGGAGATTGAAAATATGATACCGTGGGAGCGTGATATTTACATTACATTATTGATTAATTATATTAAAGAAGAAAACGAAAGAAGAAAAAGGAACAGCAAATGAGTGTAGAAAACGTTAAAGATACACCTTGGAAAAGTAACTGGCGACCTGCTATGGGTTGGTTATATTTAAGTGTATGTATATGTGATTTTATATTATTTCCAATAGGGTTTACAGTTGTACAATTTTGGGAAGAACAGGCGGCCAATGACGCATTTAGACAATGGAACCCAATAACATTATATGGTGCTGGTTTCTTTCATATTGCTATGGGTGCCGTGTTAGGTATTACTTCTTATGGTAGAACACAAGAAAAGATAGAAGATAAAAAAATAATAGCACAAACAGTACAAACAACAACACAACAAAAATTTAAAATAGACGACCAGATAGGTTAACAGATGGCAGAACAAGACCCAATATTTAAAAAAGAAGTAAAACCATTTTTGGCATTAGGTTCTGATGCTATGAAAAGAATGGAAAAATCTTATGAAAAATTGGCAAAACAAAACAGTCGTTACTTTGATGATTTTGAAGATGTACAACGTGATGTTGCTTCAATAGAAGATAAATTACCTCAATTAACTGCCATTAAAAGAGCTTCAGAAGCTGGTGGAAAAGCATTGACCTCACAAGAGGCTATGAAGTTAATGGATAGTATTAGAGTCAATGTTATTAATGAAACACAAAAAGTTCAATTAGCAGTTCAAAGGACTTTTGCTCCATTAGACGTAGAATTAAAACAAACAATAGATTTATTAACTTCACCTAATGAAGATGCTCAAGATGCCGCTTTAGATAGAATTGATGATTTAAGAAAAGCTATGGGTGTTGATTTTGATAAAGTCGCTGCAGCTATGGGTGCTAATGTAAAAGAATTAATTGAATCTCGTCAATTTATGAGAGAGAATAGAAGAAAAGAAGATGAATTAAAAGAATCAACAAAACAACAAATGTTGGAAAAAAGAGACCAATTAAGAGAACAAGGTATTAATACTTACCTTGATGAAAAAACTCAAACGTTAAGAGTAAAAACTATAAAAGATGAAAAAGAATTTAAAAAATCTATTATTGCTGATGAAAAATACTTAGAACAAAAAAGAAAAGAAACGAATGAGTTAGAAAATAAAATGAGAAATCAAAAAACTCTCACTTTAGATGAAGAAAAATTAATTATAGATAATAGACAAAAATTAGTAGAATTAGAAAAAGATTTAAACAAGAAAAAAGAAGAAGCAAATATAAAACCAAATGAAAAATTTTCTGGTTTTTTCAGTCAAACTTTTGGTCAAGCAGGTGACTATCTAAAAAATACTTTTGGTGAAATAGGTCAAATGGGTAAAAGCATAACAAAAGGTTTCAAAGATTTGCCTAATACTGCTATGAGTTTTGGAAAAAGTTTAGGTAAAGCAGCTTTAGGACTGGTATTTTTTGCTTTAAAGGCTATGTTAGTAGTAGCAGCAATAGTTCTTTTTATATTTGTTGTATATAAGATAGTTTCAACTATAATGAAAGCAGTTGATTGGATTAAATCTAAATTAAGTTGGATATTTGGCGATGATGAAGATGATAAAAAACCATCTACAGCTATGGTTGACACAAATCAAGGTGAAATGGCAGATCAAAATGTTGATACGCAAAATCCTTCTTTTGGTAAAGATGTAAAACAAGAAAGTGTTTCTAATGAAAGTAACATTTACAATACTGATAGATCAAATAAAAATCAAATTTCAAATTCATCAGAAACAATGGTGCCAGGTTTAACACCTATATCACCAACAAGAATACAACCTATACCAAGACGACAAGAAAATGTAAATCAAATGAGTACTGAATTAGCTGCAACAAAAAGTCAAGGTATGAATCAAGTAATCGCACCTACATCAATGAATAATGTAACTACAAATAGTACTACACAAGCAGTGTCTAGTACACCTCAAAACTTAGATCGTTCTTTTATTAATTTAAATACAGTACCAGTTTAAAGAGGTGGCCATTACTGGCCACCTTTTCAGTATTAGTAGAGAGAGATTCTACTCATCATCAGCCAATTTACTAAAGTAAGATAACGTATCGTCATCATCACTGGCAGATGTGGTAGTTTTACTATTACTTTTTACTGAACCGTTGGATTTAACCGGAGGGAGTTCGGCGCTTTCAACTGTTCCAGCACTTCTAGTTCCCGTAATTACCCTATTCAGTTTCTCTTTGAGTTCATCATAGGTTTTAAAATTACTAGGGGCCAAGAAAGGCGTTAGAGCATACTGCCTAGACCATATTGCTTTAATCTTATCATCACTTTCAGCAATTGCCTTAACAGGCTCAAATTCAGATTTATCATAGTTCCAATAACCATCCACTTTTCTAATTTTTAGTTTAAAGTTCGCACCTTTCCAAAAATCAAATGGATTAATTGGTTGTTCATCTTCAAATGCTGGTTGCATCGCTTCTGTAATCTTATCAAATATCTTTTTACCATATTTGAATATGAATACTTTGCCTTCATTTTGTGGATGTGCTGGATCACTTACGACCAATATGTTAGAGTAGTAAGATAATTTTCTTTTTCTTTTTCTTGCTATCTCTTTATCAGATTCAACACCTGAATTCCATAGTCGTGTATTTTCTTCACTTACAGGATCTTTTTGATTTAAAGTTGTAAGAGAGTTTTCAATATACCAACCACCTTTGTCCTGAAATGCGTGAGACCATACTCGTACCCAAGGCATCTCCTCTTTTTCAGTTGCAGGTAAAAAACGAAGTACGGCATAACCACTACCAGTTTTATCTAGTTCAGGTTTCCATATTCTTTCGTCTGTATATTTGTCTTTTGATTGTTTATTAATATCCTCAGGATTGAGGTTAGCCTCTAGTGCTTTGGTAAGTTTATCAAAGTTAGAGTGGCTTGTTTTTAATGTATTAAAGTCCATTGTATTCTCCGTATGTTTGTATTTGTGTTAGCTGTATAATCGCTATCATTATTATTTATAAGTCTTTTCTCGCCACTTTTTGTGTTGAGCTGCCCATTCTTTAGCTGATATACCTTTAGGGTATCTCAATCTATCTCGTAGTTTTTCAAGTCTATTAATTAAATAATTTAATATTCTAATATACATTAAACCAATATATCATAAACCTAGTTCTTTGTCAAGCTGTTGGAAGTTAATATATCGTATATTAGGTCTGCCGTGCCATTCATTAATGGCCGCATTGGTTTTATCTCTATCATCATTAAATTCATTTACCTTAATAAATTCAACGTTAGGTTCCCAAGTTGAGAGTGTTTTCCATTGATCAATCCAATTAACACAAGGTGTTGGACTATGTTCAGGTATTACGTAATGTTTAGTACCAGCATATAAATTGTTAACCCTATTATCATTACTATAAAAATCGTGGCCTATAAGATATACTCTTTTAGGTGATAATAATTTGATTGCAATATAACCTGAAGTGGGGCCTGCTGACCAACCGTGGTCAACGGCAGCGCCTTGCTGGTTTACCATAACCTCTTTTAAATCGTGTGTCTTATCAGTATCTCTTACCCAACTAATACAACAACTATTATGATTAACAAACTTTTTTTCTTTTTTATTTTCTTTTCTATGCAATACTTCAACAAGGCCTTTTAAATTGGCACCGTGCATAACATATTCTCTTTGATCTGTTCTGATATTTTGATTAATCATATCATATTTTTTTACATTTTCTCTATCATCTAAAGATAGGCCTGTAAATAACATTGAGTCGAATAGATCAGCAGGTATTTTATTCCAATCTCTAAACCAAGTTTCGTTCTTTTCACAATACCCACTATGATATATTTCGTGCATTATACCGTGGTCAACGGATACTAATACGTCTGGTGTAAATGTTCTATATATGGCATTACAACCATATATTTTACCGTGAGGTCTAAGTTTTTCTAAATTAAAATCTTTACGACTTGTACCGTTACCTATACAAAATACGTTAGACATTATCTGAATATGTAATATATACCAATCACAATGGCAACTATTAATAGATTAATTAAAATCTTTTTAGCTAAGAATTTTAATTCACCTTTCATAGTGCCACTTGACTCTCTAAAAAAATCTGGTGCGCTCATATAAGGATTGAAATATTTATCTGGATGATTAAATCTATTTACCTCTTTACAAAGTTCTTCTATTCTTTTATCCATTGACAAATACCTCTTTCATTATTAATTTAATTGCTGTTCTATTATATTTAACAAACTGTTCATATTTAGCTAATCTTTTGGAGTGGACTGGCCAAACAACCTGTTCAATAATCTGTTTATCCCAAGATTTACTATAAGATAAAATTTGGTTAAATACAACAGCACTCTCGTAGGATATCTTTTTTGATAGAACCAATTGAAAAAATCTAGGATGTTGTCCACCAAAAACGCTAAAACCATTATCAAAAGAAAGGCGCTTAGCATTAAAATCATTAACAATATGGACACAATCGTTTCGAAAATAATACTCAAAAGATTCATTACGCTTCTTCCAATCTGTAAAAACATCATTACCGTCCTGTCCTGTTAAACTCTTTACCCATTTGTTACTATCAAATAAAAAATTACTAACAAAAAAGCCCAATATATCATTCTGACTATATCTGGTGCTAAGTTTGTGAAAAAAATATCTATCATTTCTTTTAGTAAAGGTATCTAGTTTACAATTAACTTTTCCTTCATATTTATGATAATCATAACTAGCTGTGGTAAAATGTAACTTAACAGCAAGATATGTTTTAAATACTTCAAACCCTCCATACATATTACACCGGCAATTGGCCTGTTTTTGGTATATAATTTAAATTCTGTGCTTCTATTGTAATCTTATCTTTTAATGGTTTACTGATAAGAGGTGCAACTGTACCTGGATCTATTTCATTTTCTTCACAATATTTTAACACGGCGTCCATATACGTAATGCCTTTTTTAGCCTGTACAATCTTTTCTATTTCTAATGAAAATTCTTTTGAGTTCATAGTATAATTATATCACGATTCAATCGTGTTGTCAATGGCCTAATCGTCTTTGAAGTGGTCGTCATCAAACGTTACGCAATTACTTTCGATATTATGTTTCTTGCGTCTATCTTCTACCGATAAGGTAGGGTCTGGTTCGTCCAGACCCTTTTTGAAAAACGATAGCCATTTAAAAGAAAATAGTTCTCGTAATATCATAACCTTATATTGGTAAAAAACTACTGATGGAAGTAATCACTATTAAAACAAATAATCCAATGGCAATTATACCTGATAGAACCATATATAAAGGTTCATATTCATTCCAATGTTTTTTAATTTGTTTTGAGGTATTACTTACCCATTTATTTTCACAAATATTATACGGTATCATTACTTCTTAATTCCTAAATTTGGAAAAAAAGCTTTGACTGTATTTTGATATGCTTCAGCATAAGGCTTTGCTAAGTCTTGTGCTTTCGTTATATTTTCTTGTGCAGTCTTTGTAAAGTCATTATTCGTTACAAACTCATTAAATTGTTGAGCCATACCAATAATGTCTTGTGGTAATACTGTAGGAGCTTTAAACTCTTGTACTACTTTATCACCTTCTTTTCTGATGTTGTACTCGTACTCTTGTATTTGTGCTTGATAATTAAACTCAACTAATTCTTTAGCTAAGCCTAATAAGTCTGAACGGATTTCATATCCGTTTTTTGATGTTGTTGCCATATTTTCTCCTTTGTGTGTGTGTTTATAGCGTTATTATTTATACAGGAGGGATTTACTCCCTCCTGGTTTTCAATTAACTACTTCTTCTTTTCGTCTTTTTTAGCTGGTTCAGCAGGTTTTGCTGGAGCAACTTGTTGTGTAGTAGCAGGTTTCGCTGGTTCTACTTTTTTACTAGGTTTTAATAAAAAGTAACCACCAATTGCTATTACCACTACAACAGCGGCGATAATTAGATTTTTTGTAGTAAACATTATTTACTCCTTGTTTAGTTAATATAAGGGACAGGTCTTAGTTTTAGGCTAAGACTAGTCATCTCTATTAATTAATATACACTAATTTGAAGTATTTGTCAACCAGTTAGATAACTGATTTTTCTCTTTTGATATGGCCTAACACTGTACCCTTATGTTCACCTTCTTTTATGGTGTAACCTGACGTACCATTACCATTTATTTCGACTTCTTTTCTACTTCTCAATAGAATGTCGTTCTTTTCTTTTACTTGTTTATCTGTATAGTTTTTAGATATTAAGTCTTTTAATCGTTCTATCATAATATTATTTATATGCAATACCGTCATTGGAGACCTGTTATTTTTGCATACCTCTTACGGCCTACTTCTGTTGCCACGTGTAGGCCAACGCCGTTACCTATAATTAGGCAGCAAGAGCATAACTTTCGTTAGCATCTGTGATTTGACATTACGTTGTCAGCGATTTAACTCCAAATAGTTTTAGCTAGAAGTCGAAACTATATCCACCCCTTATATTTCATTGTATAAATGGTGGAGTGGCTGGGTACCGCCCCCAGGTCCTATCTAGTTATTGTCTATTCTTCCTCATTAAATATCTTCTTAATTCATTACCTTGTTTTAAATCAAAAGTTCTATAATTTATACAAGAAGTATCAGGTTCTTCTGGCGAATGTAATATAACTATTGTTTCTGTATTTTTTTTGTTTATATAATATTCTACTACAAATACAGGTTGACCTTTATCATTTTGACCCTCTCTGCCTATACTTATATTTACTAACTCAAAATTAAAATCTTTTAAAAATTGATTTACAGTGAGTCGATTACCACATAATACAGGTATTTCTTCAAGTGTTAATGAGTATTTTTCTAATATATTTACATTAGCATAACTAATGTTTGAGTATAATAAAAGTCCTATTAATATCTTTTTAAACACTGGCCTATTTCTGACAATAGGTCAATTCTCTTATGTATTACTATTTGTCTTTAATTTGTTATTGAAATATTTATAAAAGTTATCTATTGATTCTAATAACTTTTTCTCATAATCAGCACGGTTTTTAATAAAACATTGTGCGACACCATCTTCACAAGCCAGTATAACAACCAACTGTTCAATTTTTTGGCCATATAGTTCTTCATACATCATAGAATAGGCCGTTGTTTGTAGGAAGTAATTTTCAATCCAACCTTCTTCTCTTTCTTTATTGGCCGATTTAAAGTCTATGACTGATAGCTTGTCATTGTAATCTGCAACACAATCAACTTGGCCTGCCACTGTAAGTTTTTTACTATACATAATTGTTTCAAGCATTCTTACGTTGTCAATCTTATCTATATATGGTTTAATCAGTTTAAATAAACCTAATGGTAATACATCTCTTATTGATGGTGTTTGATTTTGTAAATACTGTTCAACAAGAGTGTGCATAGCCTTACCTCGTCTAGCCGCTCTACCCATTTCCCAATTGGCAACTGAATCACCAACTTTAGTTCTCCAGTCTTTTAATGAATCTGCTTTGAGTAATGATAATACGGAAGTTACCGAAGGATAAGATTTACCATCAATCTCGTAAAATCTTACGCCGTCTATATTCTTACCTTTTGTATTCGGTAAAGGTGTTGTATCTAATTTGATAAATTTAAATTCTTTTGACATATTCTAATAATATAACACGATTCAATCACTTTGTCAAGCGTTAAATCATTGGTTCGTACTTCGTCTTACCGTTTTCTGTAAATGCTCTTAAATACTGCTTTCTGTTCTGGCCTTCACCTTTATACGAGCAGTGTACCCATCCGCTATTAGGCTCTTCTGGTTTCCAAAATTCAAGTATCAATTGGTCGTAGTCTAGGTTCTGGTGAATCCAATCGCTTAAATCTTTATTCGCAATACCATTTATCTCAAAGTCGGCCGCCTGGCCCTTTGTATGTTGACTGGTCGTTGTGCTACCTATCTTAACACATAATTCTGGTGATCTAAAACCTGAAGTAATGATTAAAGGTTTATCAAAATGGTTTCTTACTGGTTGTAATATGTTAGCAGCCAAACTTTGTAAATTTAAGATTACATCTTCGGTTGGTTCATTTGATATACCAAATCTTACAGCTGACTCACTTTTTGTAAGTTCTTTTAATGTTATGTTTTCTGTTAAATACATAGCTTCTTTAATCATTTTATCTCCAAATTTTGTAACTTACGTATATGGTAACTATCATAGTTACAAATAACGCCAATTCAATGCCAGTCATATTATCCTCTTGTTAGTTTTAATATTTTATCTATTTGTGCCTTAATAATAGGCCCTCTATTTGGCCAGTGTATATAAGGTTCATCACTCTTACTTAGATTGTATAAAAAAGGTAATATAACTTTTTCTATGTCTTTAAATCTTTTGGTAACTTCTTCACTTGCTAACTCTTTCGTAATTGTTTCTTTTTCATTTACAATTTCCATAATTTCGTTCATCATAGATTTAATTGATGATACATCTGATTTAATTTTAGATAGTTCTACATTGTTTGTTTCTATAACTTTAGGGTCAATAGAAGGCGTTTCTGTTGTAGGTTTATTTGTAACTGGTGTAAAACCAAAATCTTCATTAAGGTCAAAGCCTCGCATATAATCAGGTATATTATTGTCTACCATTTGTTTTTCTTTCTGTGTTTAGCTATTACTTGCTCAGTTTTAGATTGTTTAATAGTTTTTTTACCATATCTTTTTCCAAGTGGACTGGTAGGATGTGCTTCTGCAATCCTAGACATATTCTCTTTCCAACCTTGGTCATTTTTATATGTAAGGCCAGCAACTCCACCAACTATATTTAGTTGAGTAAATACTTGTCTGTAATCAGGATTTTCATTTACAAAATCATCTCTTTCTAAAATTGACATTGTCTTTTCAATAGTTTTACCTGTTTTTATATGTTCAAAAGTATATGTTGGCATTAATTTAATTTTTGTTTATCTATAATTGGTGGTAGATTTAATGCTGACTCTCTCATCGCTTCTACCATTTTTATATAATCTTGGTCTTTTAATGTAGCTTTATACATCTTTAATGCTTGTGCCATTAACGTGCCTGCAATCATTTGAGGTTCATATTTTTTTTCAATTATCATTTCCATTGTCTTATTATATATCTCATTATAAGCCTCTTGTAATGATTTATCGTCTGCATTATCCCAATCAATCACTATGCGCCTTTTTTATTATTTTATGTACTTCTGTTATATCTAATTTTTCAATACTTGGTACGTTCTTCATTAACTCGTCTTGTTTTCTAACTTTTTCTTTATGTAGTTTGGCTTGTTTAGTAAAAAACTCAAAAGTTTCTTCGTTATGTCCTATCTCAAAATCTATTTTATCTTTAGTGCTCATTTTATTATTTCAATATCTGATTCAGTACTAATGACAACACGAGCGCCACAAGAAAGTATAGGCTTGTCGTTACCACCATAGACCACAGTGGCAGGCCCCAATATTTTAACTTCATTACAAAATGTG